>VFQT010000084.1_pt1 | contig 144954 bp, 94 predicted proteins | sample 3512381 | NCBI WGS metagenome assembly VFQT01 (sample SAMN10412376, study PRJNA504923) | tailings metagenome | isolation source: Relicate 2 Philex TSF3 active mining site | place: Philippines: Tuba, Benguet | collected 2017-08-29
CTGTCGTGGTCTTCATCGATCCGACAAGGTCGTAATCTTGAGCGCAACCGATTCCCGTGGAAAATCTCTCCTGGTTTAACGGCTGGAAACGACCGTTTTGCAGAATTCCCCTCGCAGAGAACTGTGGGTGAGGATCTCGCGTCGGAGACACGAGGCACCGTGGGTGGTGATCTCGCGTCGGAGACACGAGGCACCGTGGGTGAGGATCTCGCGTCGGAGACACGAGGCACCGTGGGTGGGGATCTCGCGTCGGAGACACGAGGCACTTTGATTCCGGCACTGCGCTATTGCCTGCCGCCGTTGTGTCCTCCTGCCGGGTTGCGTATCTTGATCAGAGAGGCAATACATCTTTGAGTGAAGAATTCGGGCGGCAGCGGAATGGGTGAGTTCAGAGAGAGTGATGTTGAGAATCCTTACCGGGTCTTGCGTGACTCTGAGATTCCACCGACTGGTCGCCAGGAAAACCCTGGTCGCTGGGTTCGACTCATGCAGGTGATGGCGTCGATGATTGCGATCTTTTCCATCCTGGTTCTGGTCGCATCAATCTATGAGATCTGGCTGACAATTGATGCACCAGCCCCATTCAATTCCCCTCAATGGCGAAATCACTACATCAGAGCGTTGATGAAATCCTTCCTTGGTTTCTGCTCTGCCGCAGCGGTCATCTGGCTGTTGCCAACGCGCAGACTGGCAGGCCATCTGATGTTCGTCGTGAGCCTGCTCTTTCAGTTTCTGCTGTTGCGCAACAGCTTCTGAAAGCCTGTTGAGGGATTTCATAGTGAGCACCGGGCTCGGGCCTGATGCGATGCTCGCAATTCCATTCGAATACGTCAAAATGCCGAACGACGTTCGACCTGACTGTTGTTGATCCACGCGATTCCCTGCCTGTCGTTGCTTCTTACCAGAACAACCACGATAAGCGTGGCATGATCTCCGTTCATCTTTGCTGAGGCCCGTCCGATATGAATCCCACCGCAGTTCGCCGGAGTCTGTTCATGGCAATTTTGACTGTCTCAGTTTCCAGCTCGGCAGACGCACAGGACAAAGCCCCGGAAGCGAACTACGACGAAGCAAAGGTTCCGAAGTTCGTGCTTCCGGACCTGCTGAAAACAAACGGCGGAAAGACGGTTTCCACGGCGGCAGACTGGACGAATGGTCGACGTGCGGAAGTCCTTCAGCTGATTCAGGACAATATTTTTGGAACGCTGCCTCCGAGCAATATCAGGCTGCGTACCAAAGTGCGTTCCGATGTGAAAGATGCTGTGAAGGGACTTGCTCATCGCCGTGAAGTGACCGTGTTCTTTTCCGACGACGATAAAGGTCCTCAAATGGACCTGCTGATCTACACGCCTGTTGCTGCGAAGGGAAAAGTGCCCGCGTTTCTGGGATACAATTTCAACGGCAACCATTCCATTGAAACAGATCCGCGACTTCACCTCACGGAATCGTGGGTGCGCAACGACAAAGAGCACGGGATAGACAAGAACCAGGCGACCGAGGCGTCTCGCGGGTCTGAGTCCAGTCGGTGGGCTGTGGAAAAGATCGTCAGCGCTGGGTATGGACTGGTCACGATTTACTATGGTGACGTCGATCCGGACTTCGACGACGGATTCAAAAATGGGATTCATGCCCTCTTCGAAAAGCCTGGTGAATCGCGTGCTGCGAATGCCGGTGGCTCGATCAGTGCCTGGGCCTGGGGACTCAGCCGTGCTCTGGATGTTCTGGAAACTGATGCCGCGATTGATGCCAGGAAGGTCGCCGTCTTTGGTCATTCACGCCTTGGGAAGACATCACTGTGGGCCGGGGCAACGGACGAACGGTTTGCAATGGTCATCTCGAACAATTCCGGCTGTGGTGGTGCTGCACTGAGCAAGCGCGAGTTTGGTGAGCGAGTTGGCCGCATCAACCGCTCGTTTCCGCACTGGTTCTGCCTGAATCATCGAAAGTACAACGAGAACGAACAGGCGATGCCGGTGGATCATCACATGCTCATCGCCCTCTCGGCACCGCGTCCTGTCTACGTCGCAAGTGCGGTGGAAGATCAGTGGGCAGATCCCAAAGGTGAATACCTTGGTTTGTATTATGCCGGCCCGGTGTTTGAACTGTTTGGAAAGAAGCCGCTTCCGTCGGAAGTGATTCCCGGTTTGAATCAGCCGGTGATGACCGACGTGGGTTACCACATTCGATCCGGAAAACATGATGTCACAGAGTATGACTGGGAACAGTACATCAGGTTCGCTGACAGCCATTTGCGGTGAACGTTGAGGTAGTGGATCTCGCAAGAGATCCCCGGACATTCGATGATGGGAACTCTGGCGAGTTCCTCTACGGCTCGGTTGATGGTGTTGGGAACTCTGGCGAGTTCCACTACGACTTCGAAAGATCATGACGAACAGCTCGAACAATCTGACGAAATCTCAGCAGCAGGCGGTTGACCATGTGGATGGACCGCTGCTGGTACTGGCCGGACCTGGTTCCGGAAAGACGCGGGTCATCACGTTTCGGATTGCAAATCTGCTGAAGCATGGTGTTCGGCCGGATCAGATTCTGGCACTGACGTTCACGAACAAAGCGGCTCGCGAAATGGCCGAGCGAGTCCAGCATTTGCTGGGCGGTATCAAGGTTCGCGTCAGCACGTTTCACAGATTCTGTTCGCGCATCCTTCGACGGTGGCCGGAACGTGTCGGGTTGAAGGAAAATTTTACGATCCTTGATCAGTCGGATCAGACATCGGTCGTGCGGCAGGTGATGAAGGATCTGGACCTGGATACTCAGATCCATGAACCAGGTCGGGTTCTGAGCCGAATCAGCCGCGCTCGAAATGACATGGTGACTTCAGAGCTGTTTCGAAATCAGTTTGAGCAGCGAGCGGGAAGTCCGCTGGACGCTGTGGTTTACCAGGTGTTCCCCGAGTACGAACGGCGAGTTCAGCAGCAGAATGCCGTCGACTTCGATGACCTTCTTTTGCACGTTGTGACGATGCTGGAAGAAGACGAAGCGTTGCGGGAAGCGCTTGATGACCAGTTCCGATACATCCTGGTGGATGAATATCAGGATACAAACCTGGCTCAGTATCGTATTGTTCATGCGATGTCACGATTGTATCGCAACCTGTGTGCCACCGGTGATCCTGACCAGTCGATTTACGGTTGGCGCGGCGCGCGACCGGCGAACATTTCGGCTTTCGAGCGGGACTTTCCGGAACGCAAGGTCGTGACGCTCGATCAAAACTTCCGGAGTACTCAGAAGATCGTTCGCTGTGCCGACCGGCTGATCTCTCACAACCGACGTCCGCATCGAGGACAGCTGACGACTGAGAATCCCGAAGGAACGCCGGTTCGTCTTCAGATTTTTGAACACGGTGAGGCGGAGGCGGACGGCGTTGCGGCGGACATCGCAGCTCAGGTCGCTGACGGAAAACGCAAATGGAACGATTTCGCGATCTTTTATCGGGTCAATGCGTTGTCGCGTCCTGTCGAAACGGCGCTGTCGAGGCATCAGATTCCGTATCAGGTGGCGTCGGGATATTCGTTTTTTGAACGGGCAGAAGTTCGTGATCTGATCGCCTATCTTCGCCTGATCGAAAACCAGTCCGATGATTCAGCTCTGGAACGTATCATCAACCGACCGGCACGAGGGATTGGCAACACGACTCTGCTTCGACTCCGAAACTTTGCGGCAAAGCACACCATCAGTGTGTTTGAAGCGGCAGCTCGCAGCAAAGAGGTGACAGGCCTGTCAGCGCGAGCGAAAAAGGCACTGGGAAGTTTCGTCGACTTGATCGTGAAGCTGCACGAACAGTCCGCACAGGGCCAGGTTGCTCCTCTGATTGAACGCCTGATTGCTGAGATTGACTATCTGAGTCTCTGGCAGGAAGGCGGCGATGATGTTGACGTGGACCGCGCTGCCAACGTGTATGAACTGGTCTCGGCGGCAAGACAATACGACACCTCGGCCGAAGAGCGTCTGTCTGCTGCCATGGACGCGGAAGGATCCGGCCAGGAATTGACCGGTGAGTCTCAGCGGAATTCCGATGTCGAAGATCCGCCTTCGCTTCAGGGGTTTCTGGAACTCGCGACACTCAGCAGCGAAGCCGACAGCATTGATCCTCAAAAGGGAGCGGTCACCCTGATGACGCTGCATGCGTCCAAGGGACTGGAATTTCCCTGCGTCTATATTGTTGGACTGGAATCCGGACTGATCCCGCATGAACGCGCTGTCCGTGACGGCGATCCGGGATCATTCGAAGAGGAGCGGCGACTGCTGTTCGTCGGCATTACTCGAGCCATGGAGCAGCTGGTTCTGACTCAAACGGCCGAGCGAATCTTCCGCGGTGCACGCCGGGCAACAATCTCCAGCCCGTTTGTTCCGGAACTGAACGGAGTGGTGCAGAGGGAAGCCGGCCGACAGACAGCACCGGCCATCACCGAAGCACTTCTCGATCAGCGCATTGAACAGGCTCGAAGAAGATTTGAAGCAGCGCAGAACAACCGCCAGCGTCCGCTGCTGATGACCGGAGCAGACCTGGCACGTCGTGCTCTGGAACCTGATGCAACGGATGATTCGCCGGCACCTTTTGCTTTTCAGAAGGGAATGCAGGTAAGACATCCGCGTTATGGGCGAGGCACGGTCACAGAAACATCCGGCGCTTCTCATCGAGCGACAGTGACCGTGTGCTTCGAAGGCAACGGTGAGACTCACACGTTCGTGGCTTCACGCTGTCCGTTGCAGCCCGTTGGACTGACCTGAAAGAAAGTTGTTGCCCATGCGACTGGGGACCGTGCTGACACCGTTAAGCGATCATAATCTGCACCTGGCAGCACAGAGCGGTGTGACAGACATTGTGCATCGTTACCCCGGCAGTGATCCGGCCGTTCTTCGCAATGCCGTTCAGCGAATTCAGTCATTCGGAATGCGAATCTCTGTGGTGGAAGGGTACCTTCCCATCGAGCGAATCAAGCTGGGAGTCGATGACGGAAGCGACCTTGAAGCCATGAAGGTGCTGCTGCGCCAGATGGCCGAGAACGACATTCGACTGCTCTGCTATAACTTTATGGCCGGCACAGACTGGTGCCGTACGCGCCTGGATGCACCGGAACGCGGCGGAGCGAAGGTGACGGCCTTTCATCTGGCTGACGTGGAACAGGCCGTTCTTCTTGGATACCAGCCGAAGGATCTGAATTCGGAAGAGCTGGCACGCAGCAGGACACCGGAACAGCTGTGGGGCTATCTGGAACGATTTCTGAACGAACTGCTGCCGGAAGCGGAACGATGCGGAGTAACGCTGGCGATGCATCCGGACGATCCGCCGCTGCCAAATCTGCTGGGCAAACCTCGGATCATGCACTGCGTCGAGAACTTTGAGCGACTGATGGCACTGGTGCCCAGCCCGCTGAACAGCATTTGTTTTTGCCAGGGTTCATTTGCAACCATGAACGTGGATATTCCGTCGACAATTCGTCGCCTCGGACCGCATATCAGCTATGTTCACTTTCGCGATGTGCGAGGTACGCCTGAGTCGTTTGAGGAGACCTTTCATGACAACGGCCCGACGGACATGGCAGCGGCGATGCGAGCGTATCGGGAGATTGGGTTCAGGGGCACAATGCGACCGGACCATGTCCCTCAGCTGGATGGTGAAGATGACGGAGAACCTGGCTACACAACACTGGGCCGACTGTTCGCCTGGGGCTACATGCGAGGCCTGATGGACGGTTGTAGGCGCGGGTAGTGGGTTCTTGGTTCTTGGTTCTTGGTTTGTTGGTTCTTCCCCTTGAGCCCACCGACTTATCCCTGCCCCCAGAACCAAACCGGGACTTGTTCGCCTGCTTCATACTTCCCGTGATCCGGAACCAGCAAAGCCATTCCGTCTGCAAGAGTCGTGGCTTTCAGGTCAGCCGAACCGGACCATGGCACGGGAGTGGCCATCAGCTTTGCGCCGTCGTGGTGGAGCCGGACCGGATGGTACACAGGCCGATTGCCTCGGACCTGAAACGGCTGGCCCAGAACGGCTTCCAGCTGAGGTGAAGGACTTGCTCCGGACAGCTGGCGCAGTGCGGGTCGAACGAACAGCTCAAAACAGGTGAGGCTGCTGACGGGATTTCCGGGCAGGCCGAAGACATAGCATGATTTCCCGGAGTCTCGTCGCACACCAAACCAGAGCGGCTTTCCGGGTTTCATTTCCACGCCATGAAATATCTTCTCCACTCCGGCATGAACAAGCCGCTGCGGCACCAGGTCCAGCATGCCGGCGGACACACCACCGGTCAGGATCAACACATCGGATTCGAGACCCAGGTCGATCGCGTGATCAAGTGACTCGACAGTGTCCTTTACCATTCCCAGCATTCGCGGCCTTGCGTGGCAAGTTGTGACCTGAGCCGCCAGCATCGGTTCATTCGAATTACGAATCTTCCCAGGCTGCAGTGGTGCAGAAAATGGAAGCAGTTCATCACCGGTCGCCATGATGCTGACCTGTGGCATCGCGGTCGTTGTTACTTCGGCGATCCCGAATTCTGCAAGCGCAGCAATTCTCTGGGGAGTCAGGAGAGTTCCCTTCAGCAGCAGTACATCACCGGTTTTTGCGGCTGCGCCACGTCGCATCAGGTTGGCTTCGGCGCGGAGTTCAGAGAGGGGGATTGTGACTTCTCCAGGCAACGCTTCCGCAAATCGAACTCGCTCGATCGGCACAACGCAGTCACATCCCTGTGGCAGCATCGCTCCGGTCATAATTCGAATGGCATGATTCGCCTGAAGTACGGAACGAGGGACCTGTCCGGCGACAACTGTTTCGAGTATTTCAAAGGTCGCCTGGGAATCCCCGCCGCCCGCAGAATCGTCCCGGTGATCTGCACATCGCACCGCGAATCCATCCATCAGTGCTTTGTCGAACGGAGGCGACTCATGCGGAACGGTCAGATCATTCAGAAGAACATGGTTCAGAGCGTCACTCAGAGGACAGGGCATTGCGCATCCGATATGCACTGTGGACCGTACCAGAGAAAGAGCTTCTGCGACGCTGATTGCCATGACGGGCCTGTTCAGTGATTTTGAACAATCCAAAAGACGTACACCGCGATACCTTCGCGATGATGGCACTGGGATGAGAAAATCACAAGAGCCGCAATGGTCGATTCTTGACCTCGACAGGGACAAGGTCAGAATCCGTCGCATGACTCCAGCACCGCGAATTCAGGCCGTCGTCTTTGATCTCGATGGCCTTATGTTGAACACAGAAGACATCTTCGAGCTTGCCGGGCAGCAATTGATGGCTCGCCGCGGCATGGAGATGACGGATGAACTGCGGCGCGGGATGCTGGGACGACGGCCGGTTGAGGCATTCACCGTGTTCCGCGAAATGACGGGCCTTCCGGACACCATCGAAGAGCTGATGATGGAAACAAAGACGCTGTTCGAAGCGATCGCTGTTCACCATCTGGGCCCGATGCCAGGGTTGATCAGTCTGCTGCAGCTGATCGATTCGAAGCAGTTGCCCCGAGCAGTGGCCACGTCATCTCCACGAGCCTACATGGAAGCGCTGCTTGGACGAATGCAGCTGTTGTCCGGCTTTAGGTTCACACTGACCGCCGAAGATGTGGCTCATGGGAAGCCGAATCCGGAGATCTATCTGAAGGCGGCGGAGAAGCTTGGAGTTGATCCTGGGAATATGCTGGTTCTGGAAGACAGCGAAACGGGAACTCGTGCTGCCGCCGAGGCTGGTGCGTTTGTTGTGTCCGTTCCAAACCGGCACACCGACTGGGGCGATTTCACTCGAAGCAATATGTGCGTCGGCAGCCTGGAAGATGCGGCACTCAGGCGATTGATTCTGGAACAGTCGTAATCTGAACAGGGAACGCAGATTGGACGTCACACGAACGGAAAATAGAACCGTCCTGACACAATAATGTCAGGACGGTCGTTTTTCAGGAGATTGCAAAAGGGCTGTCCTCAGCCGTTCCGATCCAAAGCACACCAGCGGCAGTAACAGCGATTGAAGACGATCGCTCTACATTCTGTCGCGGATTGAACCCTGTTGGCGGTCCATCATTCTTTGGCGGAATCAGCTTTTGCGGAATCAGCCTTGGCAGGCTTGTCTGACTTTTCGGCCTTGGCGGCGGACTTTTCGGAGTCCTTCTCTGCCGCTTCTTTTTTGGCCGGCTGTTCTTTCTTCGCAGACGCTTCACGAGCTTCTGTTTTCTTCTCGGCCTTCGCTTCTTTGACTTCCTTGCCGTCGGCCTTTTCGGAAGCCTTCTCCGTCTTTGCAGACTTCTTCTCGGACTTGTCGGCCTTTGCCACGGCTTTCACGCCAAGGTCGATCGAGTCGATGGTGATCAGAGCCTGAGAATCCGCGGTGGGCTGACGATCGACAATCAGCACGACAGTGACCTGCAGCGGCTGTCCTTCTGCGACTTTCACTGGGATGCGGGCATAGTAATCATCACTGCCCCTTGGCTGAGCACTGACTGTGAAACCCGCTGTTGTTGCCTTTTCGGAGGCAGACTTTCGCACCGGGTCCGCTTCATCAACAGCTTTGTCTGCCTGAATGGCTTTCTGCAGATCGACTGCCGTTGTTTCGCCTCCGGCCATCACGATGAGCGCCGCACTGCCGCTGGCCACCGTGGACACGAAGCCTCTGAAATCCAGGTTCACGGAGACATCCGACTTTGCTTCGATCACATTTCCGAACGTGAACGTCCGGGTCTTGGCTTCGACAATCTGTCCTCGCCCGGTTTCCGTGGCCAGGACAAAGTTATCAAACAGCATGGTGGTCACAGCACGGTCTTCGCTTGTCGCAGTGACAAATCGAATGGCGTCCGACGGGTACGTCTTTCCGAACTTCGGTGCCTCAGCATCATCGGCCGTCACCGCGGAACCGGTGATGGCCAGCAGGCCGAGTGTTGACATCCAAAGAGTCGCCAGACCAGTTGTAAATCTTCTTCGCAGCATTGAACGCTCCTTTGGGAAACTGAGCACGAACAGGTCTTCCTGGCGAAAGCACCAGACGCTTCCGCCAAACAATGTCCAGGACGCCGTGAGAATGTGCAAGTCTGAGTCAGCGAGGTTGAGTTGCGGACGGAAACGTGCAGTTCGACGGCCGACGTGGAATGATGGCTCCTGCTTCATTTCCTGAGTGAAACAAGGTGTCAGGCAGGTCCAGGAACGAAAACAGGAGCAATCATTTATTCCACGTAGTGGTATATAAAATTACGCGTATGTCATTTCAACTCTCGTGTTCAATTGTTTTTTGTTTTGGGCAAATCTGTGCAGGAAATCCTGAAACACTTTTCTCTTTGACTCCGACGAATGACACTGCCGACAACACAACAGACACATTTCCCCGACCGCCGGCCGAAGTTCAGAGGCTTGTGACTATGTCCAGAATTTCCCTGATGAATTTCGCCGACCTTCCACCCGGTCAGTCCGCGGAAGTTGTTGCAGAAGGGAAAATCTTCGCCGTGTTCAATGTGGACGGCACCGTGTTTGTGCTTGACGGAATCTGTCCTCATGCCGGCGGACCACTTGGAAAAGGAAGCCTGCGCGGCGATGTGGTGACCTGCCCGTGGCACGGTTGGCAATTTCAGGTGTCCAGCGGTCAGCACTGCCTGAATTCCCGGATCTGTCAGACAAAGTACGAAACCATCATTGAAGATGGCCGCATCATGATCGAGGCCTAATGGCCATGTAGCGGCACGGCGCGAGCCGTCCGGTGCCGCATCAGCGGCCAACTTTCACCAAGGCTTCTGAGCCGAGATAGTCAGGCGACCGCCCTGGTGCATCCAGGCCAGGACGTGAGCAGCCGGAGCGAACAGGAGTTGCAGGATCAGTTTCGGTCGCCCTGGATAGTCGCGCAGCCAGCGCCCGATGCGGCTGTGCGGCCATCGTTTCAGAATAGCTAACCCCAGGCTGCCAATGATGTAGGAGACATTTCGCTGGTGGGTCACTCGAATGTCACTGTAGCCGCATTCTGCGAGTAACCGGCGGATTGACGCTGGCGAAAAGTGATGCAGATGTCGTGGCGGTTCCCATGCGTACCATCGGCTTCCAAAGACCCAGGGCTCCCAGCATCCGGCATTCGGAATGCTGAAGAACAGGATGCCTCCCGGCTTCAGCAGTTCCTGAAGCTGTGTCAGGACATGACGAGGATCCGGAACATGCTCCAGCACCATCCACGCAGCCGCGAATTCAAAGGAAGCCGGAGCAAAGGAGCACGCATCGAGGGTACCGCAGCTCACGTCGAACCCGGCGGCTTTGGCCAGGCAAGCGGCCGCTTCACCAGGCTCGACGCCATTGACCTTCCAGCCTTCGTCCTGAAGACGCTGCAGGTACAGTCCCGTCGCGCAACCCAGCTCCAGTGCTTTCAGAGGCATGGTTCGGGAATGGCATTGCGTCCGCAGAAGCTGCTGATCGGGAAGCGGCTGACTTCGATCATTCAGCAATCCGAAGTACAGACTGCGCAGGCCCGGAATGTACCTCAGCGGCAGGACTCGCAGATACCACGGGCGATCCGACTTCTGTGTGACCTGTGCGGTTGTGGCCGGCGAGTTTTCCGTGTCATGTGCCGATGTGGAGCTTTTGGCAACGGCCGTCTGATGCGGACCATAATCGGCCGGGTAACAGGCTCCCATCGATTCCAGCGTGGGCCGAGGATTCATGAATCGATGCTGGCACTGAGTGCATCGCTCGATTTGAAAACTGCCAGGAATGCCACACAGCAGATCTTCCGTTTCCACTTGCAGCGTGGTGTTCGCGCAGCCGCAGAGAGGGCAGGCGATTCGTTCCATGCGAAGGCCTGACTGCTGCCGAGTCAGCAATGATTGATCTTCAGGCATATCACGCGGCACAGAGGCTCGATCCGGTTTTCAGTTGCTTCATCGAGGCAGTCGTTCCGGAATAATTCCGGGAAGCGCTGTTGTCAGGCTTGGCCCTTCAAACCCGCGCAAAACGGCGCCTGCCCACGAAGGCGCTGCAACACTATCCGGTGCGGAAGACTCCGTGTCAAAGTCGAGTTCAGCAAACAGCAGCTGACATTCCGGGATCTGTTCTTCTGACAGCGCCACAGGTTGCCCGAGAGTCTTGTCGACATAGACGACGGGCTCCGTCGACGGGGGAAGCAGGACCGGGTTTCCGGATGATTCTGCCAGAAAGCGGATGTCCATGTTACTGCCGGTCCATTCCTGTCCCGGATGAACGCGGACCACAGACATTCCCGGCTGCAGGACAGAATCTCGCCCTGTCATTGTCAGCTGCAGCTTTGACGGGCCATCCGCATGCACGACTACGTCGGCCAGGCTAAACCCGAACCGCTGTGTCACGTTCTGAATCTGAAATTGCCAGATAGGCTGGTCCTGCGAAGTAAACTCGCACAACAATCCGCTCCCTCGATTGCTAAGCAGCACGTTGTTCAGTTCCAGTCGTTCCGGAGGATGATTCATTGAGAGGCCATAACCGCCGCCTGAAAAGATACAGTCCTGTAGCAGGACAACGCCGGCAGTCCCCTTTTTCTGGAACCAGGCGAGGCCGACAAAGCTGTCCAGATCAGAAGGCGATTGAATTTCACAGGAGCGAATAGACAGCGAGCCGCATTGAATGGCCAGCAATTGTCGAGGACTTGTTCCGGGCGCTGCGGAAGTTTCTGACGTGGCTGCGATGAGCGATTCGTTGTCGCGGCGAACTCGAACCCCATGCAGCTCGACGACCGGGGCATTCAGAATCCACTGCTTTCCAGCGGGAACAATGACGGTAGCAACAGACGATGTTGCCGCCGTGTTTTCGAGGGGATTCGATGTCGTGATTCTGAGCGTTGTTGTTCCATCAATTCGGCCGGCGATGTATGTCATCCCGGCTTGCAGGCGAACATTCCCTTCCCCATCAGGAGTTGGCAGTGGCTGTGGTCCCTGCAGTGGCAACGCTGCGACAGGTGCAGCTGTTTCTGATTTCGATGCCGATGCGTCTGCCCATGGCTGAAAACGCAATAGGATCGGGACAATGCTCGGCTTGACCATTGCGATTGTCACCGCGGCAAGTACGAGACACGCAGTCATCGGCCACAGAACACTCTTTCGCCTGCGGACAACAGACAGTTTCGGCTCGCGGCGCAGTGTGACGTCAGGCATCTCCGCTGCCAGCCGACGACATCGAATGCGGCGATCACCCGACTCCGCTTTCCATGCGCGTGCGACATCTGCGGCCGTTGCCGGTCTGAGTTCCGGCGTGCGTCGAGTCATCGACTGAATCAGACGGGCCATCCATTCAGGACAATCAGGAACAAATGTCCGCACGTCGACCACATCCTGCTCCCTGAGCTTCATCATGCGGGCGACGGGATCGGCATTCAGCACGACAGGACGACTGGTCAGCAGATGCCAGAGCAGGCATCCGACTGCATAGATCTCACTGCGAATGTCGGCAGGTCGACCGGTACCAAAAAGCTCCGGTGCCAGACCGTCACAGTCGCGCAGAGTCAGGTCGCTGCGAAGCGCGGCGTGTGGAGATTCCAGCCTTCGAGCGAATGGGTCGACGAGCGATACGTGACCGCTCGGCCCCAGAATCACATTGGAAGAAACGATGTCGCCATGAATCAACCGGACGCCTTCATACCACACAAGGGCATCCAGAAGTTCCCGGCCAATCTCGGCCACAACGGGCCATGGAAGTCGACCTCCGCGAATCAGCAATTCATGCAGTGTCCAGCCGGGAACGTACGGTGCGATCAACGCAGGTGTTCCGTCGGCAAGAGTCGCAACATCAGACGGCAGCAGAACACTGCCCGGTTTGTTGACCTTCAATCGGTCCAGCAGTGCTCGGAGCTCGCTGACTCGTGCGGTCATGGTTTCCGGAACCGCCATTGTTCCAAACCGCAGCGAACGCAGAGCGACAAACTTTTTCTGCTGCCGATGAAAGGCCAGGCAGGTCGCCGCCCCAAGCTTCGTGTGGCGAAGACATGGCCCAACGGTTAATGCCTCATCCGGACGCTCAAGCAGTTGATCGGCCTGCCATGGCGTCAGAATCTGAAGCTGCACCATGGCATCCAGCCAGACACTGTCAAAATCCGGCAGGTCCTGAGCCAGGCTGCGAACGAACGGCGCACAGGCTTCCAGTTCAGCGCGTGTTCCAAATCCTTCTGCCTGCAATCGGCGCAGAAGTGATTCTGACGGCATTCGCTTCCCTGCGAGTCTCATTGGCACCATCCGTGAATGAACTGATCGTACAGCGGCGGAATGTTGACAAAAATACAGCAGAATTTGAAGGCCGATTCCCGCGTGCCTCTTTCCTGTAGTGGATCTCGCCAGAGATCCCTCCGTCTGGATTGAGGACGGGAACTCTGGCGAGTTCCACTACGGTTTGGTTGAGGATGGGAACTCTGGCGAGTTCCACTACGGTTTGGTTGAGGACGGGAACTCTGGCGAGTTCCACTACGGTTTGGTTGAGGACGGGAACTCTGGCGAGTTCCACTACGGTTTGGTTGAGGACGGGAACTCTGGCGAGTTCCACTACGGTTTGGTTGAGGACGGGAACTCTGGCGAGTTCCACTACGTCTGGTTGAGGGTAGGAACTCTGGCGAGTTCCACTACTGCTTCAGGGCGGCCAGCAGATCGGCCATCGCTTCAATCGTTAGTTGTTTCTCAAGTCCCTCCGGCATCAGTGATCGCCCGGTCGTCGTCAGTGATTCAATGTCCTTTCGCGAGATTGTTTCTTCGAGCCCTTCAGGGCGGCGCAGAGTTATCGTTGTGGGTGTTTCCGAAACAATCAGCCCCGTCGATGTCAGGCCATCGTGTCGCAGGACGATGTACTCAAGAAAGTTGGGAGACACTTCACGATTTGGATCCAGGATATGAAGCAGAATGTCGCCGGGAGAACGATGGCGAATGGTCTCCAGCTGCGGGCCAAGATCCTGACCGGTCCCGTTGAGTCGATGGCAGGTCAGGCACGCTTTCTTTGCGATCTCGCGTCCTCGTTCCGCATTGCCGGACATCGTCAGGGCGACCTGGTAATCGTTGACGACGGCCGTCCTGTTGCTGAGCGGTTCTTTTCCGAAGACCTGTTCTGCTCTTTTCCGGATCACCGGATCTGCATGTTTCAGCAACAAACTTCTTCGGGCAATCGGGATATCCGTGATCGAGAGTGTGGCATTCTTCGGATCAGACTCCAGGGCGTTCAGTACGGTCGGAATCCATGCAGGCCGGGACATGAGCTGCTGGACCACTTCGACTCGTGTTGGCGGCGTCAGGGACTTCCATCGCGCCAGCAGTTCCGTTGGCACCTGATCATGACCCGTAGCGGAGATGGCGGTGACGGCAGCGAACTGAATCGGCTGAGGCTGTGCGGGAGTCAGCAAACTCAGAAGCGGCAGAGAACATACTGAATAGTCCGAATACCCAAGCAGCTGGATCGACTGAATCCGTTCGTCAAGGAGGAGCGAATCATCCAGTGCGGTTCTGCTCGCCTGCTGCATCAGCGTTTCGACCCAGGAAATTTCCTCTGATGCTGCCGAACGGACAAACTCCGACAGCGACGTTGAGCGACGACGAAGACGATCACAGATGCCAAGCAACACAGCTCGCTGACACACCATCGCCGTCTGTGCGGACTGATGCTGTGAGCATTGTCCGGCCGAGTGAAGAATCGTGGCAAGTTCCTTTTTGTCTCCTCGTTCTGTGATGGCAGCAATCAGGCCTCTCAGAGTCTGCACAGGAGGCTCCGAACTTCCGAGACGATGCGTCAGAATGCGAACGGCAACCGGTGTCATCAATGCCGGATCAGCCGTGAGTATCGCTGCTCGTTGCCACGGATCCCTGTCATCTCTGATCGCGACAGACACCAGAGCCGGAATCACGGACTCGTCGGGAACAGAGCCAAGACCGAACGCCGCCTGACACCGCACACCCGATGCATCATCATGAGCAGCTGCGATGACTGCCGCTCGCAATTCCGCATTCTCCCGCAGGAAAGGCTCTGATAACCGAATTGCATGTTCACGAACGATGTCGCTGGGATCGCGTACCGTGATCAGAAGGTCATCCGGCTTCAATGAATGCAGTCCCTGCAGCGACCACAGTGCGAGAACTTTTCCGAATGCAGAACTCCGCTGCGACTGAACGCTCAGCTCCCGCTTCTCTGCGGATGCGGCATCGCTCGCTGCCACGAGCAGGTTTCGAAGCAGCGGGACCGCTGAAAGATCCTGCCGTTCGAACAGCAGTCGATGCGACGTATCCCGCCACCAGCCGTCAGGATGACTGAGCATCGCGACAAGTTCAGCGGTCGATGCGTTCCCGGGGAACTTCGTTGTTTCGCCGATTCTGTTCGTGGCATCAAAATCGGGAGGTTCCAGACGATAGATGCGACCTCGATCACGCCCGTTCTCCAGATCCAGCCGTGCCTTCAGGTCATCGGGGATGGACCATGGATGTTCAATCGTTTCCCGGTACATGTCCAGCACATGCAACGTTCCATCCGGGGCGTTGACAAAATTGACGGGACGAAACCAGTTGTCGGTCGAGCTGACGAACTCAGAACGTTCATCCATCCGTTCAGCGCGAAACGTCATTCCTTCGGGAATCAGTTTCTGTCGATGGATGACATTTGCAGCGACTTCACCGAGAAACATCTGACCATAATATTTGTCCGGATAGGCAGAACCGCGATAGACGGTGACTCCGCAGGCCGATGTCACAAATCCCGCTGCAACCGTCTCACTTCGAGGCGACACGGACATTCGATCGGCGGCCAGTCGACCGGCGTTCAGAGTTCGCCATGGTTCCGGCTGACTCATGCGGTAGATGGGGACGGTGTCGCCGGACGCTGCCGCATCGTGGACCGGTGCCATCAGTCCCGAGAACGGATTACGAGCCAGATAGCGGTCATCGTAGACCAGCTGTCGGATGGGGTTTCGAATGTTGCAGAGGAATCGATTGCCCGCATCATCGAAGGTCTGTCCAAATCGCGCGCCGCCGGAGATTAGTTCGAAATTCTCTGTTTCCGGGTGAAAGCGAAAATCCTGTGACGTCATTTTCAGAGGCACAGCATTTGAATCAGCAAGACGCGTAATCGTGCCGCCATTTGTGCCACCGGCTCCATAGATCTGGTGGTCGAGACTCCAGCGAAGGTTATTCATCACAGCCTGGATGTTGAACTTTCGAAATCCTGCAAAGACAGCGCGTCGCTCATCGGCTCGGAAATCGCCGTCTGTGTCACGGAAGTACAGAATCTCCGGAGTAGCCGCGACGTAAACTCCTCCCTTCCAGAACGCGAGCCCGGTTGGCCACGAAAGGCCCTCGGCAAAGATTGTTGAACGGTCGAATCGTCCATCCCTGTTGTCGTCAAAAAGCACACGGATGCGACCAATAGGAGCATCGTCTGACTTGTCTGTGAACGGTTTGTCTTTGTTCCTGTCGGTGTACGGGTAGTCGCTCATCTCGACAACAAATGCTCGGCCGAATTCATCGTACTCCATGGCGACGGGATCCATCACCAATGGTTCGGCAGCCAGTAACTCCATCCGGAAACCATCCTTCGTGGTGAAGGACTGCTGCGCCGCCTGAGGTTCCTGGGGAGGAATGCGAAGCGACTGAAACTCATCCGCAGGTGCCAGAGACGGCATGGCCAGCAAAACGATCAGGGACTGGAGGACCGGCTGCAAGAAGCGTGTCATCGATCGGTCCTCATCCTGTCCCAGGTATTGAGCGAACTCATGGAGCCGTCATTGTAAGCGGCACCGACGATTCGTCGAGTTTCCTCGTGACTGAGCCGCATGACTGAGTCGCGTGTGTGAACCGCATGAGTCGCATCACTTGCCGGCCTGCAAAAGTCTTATTCGAGCCGTGAGAAGGCCTGGAGTGCTGTCCATGCGGTGGCCAGCATCGGTCGAATCTCTGACGCCTGCAGAAGGTGCATCTCGCGAAACAGGATGATGTGGCCATTTTCCACCGCCAGACACAGCTGAGCATTCTTCTGAAACAAGGGCGTGACGGTGGAGAGGACTTCAAACAGTGTCGGCAGGTCATCGCTGCCTGAACATTCGATTTGATAGTTTGCGGCGAGGGGCAGTTTGTTGAACCGCTGGTCGGCACCGTAGTTCACAACTTTGCCAAGGATCCTGTCTGCTCGCCCCTTCGGCATGATTCGAAGTTGAAAGTCATCATGGACTGCATCAGGAAAGAGCACGATCGTTTGTTCGTTCCATGCGGTGACAGCCCCGTAGAAGTGCTCGCTGCGAACATCAGCGATTTCAATGTCCACGCCATCCTGTTCCGTACAGATCAGGTTGGTGACCTCAAGGGATGTGGGATTTTCCCAAAGCGACAGTTCCTGAATCGTCTGCGATTTTTCCGCCGGCGGCTTCCATGAATATTCGTAGCCGGAGGATTCTGCAAACGTCGCAATCGCGAGGGAACGACGAGCGATTCTTCGACTGGTCCTGACGAGCAGTGCCAGCGCAATGGAAGCGACCGCTGCAAATGGCGAACACAGGGCAATCGGTGCGGAGACATTGCTTCCGGCGGCTTTGTAAGCGACCGCGGAAATGACAATCATCAGTATCGGGCCAAGAACGATGCCGAGGATGCCGATCCAGAAGAGTCGATTCAATCGGCTGAAGTGTCGCTGAACGTCAGCTTTGGAGAGGTTTGACATCGCCCGTAATCCGCCATTGTCTGCTTCAGGGTGAGTGGATTGTGAAGGCAGCAGCTTAGTGGAATCGCGATGCGTGACAACGATCCACAGATGAGCCCGTGAATACGGCTCGACGGCAATTTTACTGCGCACGATTCAGTGAGTACGGAGAGCATTGTCAGGGCGAGTGAACGATTGAACTTTGTTTTGTGCGTGGTCCTCCGCAAACCCGGGGTATTTCATTCACAAGCCAGTCGCTCTGCCATGGTGAGAACCCCGACATTTGGGACTCGAAGTCGTTCTCCAGTCAGACTCCACTCCCTGGTGATTGAATGAAGCGCTAGCATCCCGGCCCCGACCTCAGGGAAGTGATCAACAACACCCTCATTACAGCGAGCAGCCCGTCTCATGTCATGGTTCAGTAAACGGAAGTCATTGCGTCGCCGAAAGTCAGCAGCCATCTCCGTTGCCGCGGAAGTGTTTGAGTCAAGGGCACTGCTGGCACAGTTGGTTCCCGTGGAAGGCTTTTTGCCTTCGTATCTAACGGTTGTTTACACAGCCGCTGACTCGACCCTTTTCGCGTCTGACGGGCCGCAATCGGATACAATCACATTGCAGTCACTCGACCATGCCACCGAGACACTGAGTACGCCTCAGGTTCTTCCAGGATCGTCCAACATCGTGGCGTCTGCTGATGGAAAAACCATCGCGACGAAAACGGTCGACAGCACGGGCCTGACGACAGTGTATTTTTACAAGCGAGGGAACAGCGGATTGCTCGAAGAATCTGCCCGACATGATGTTCCTCCCGGTCGAATTTCCGACTTCCCAACTCTCGATTCGATTGTCTCTTCCGTCGGAGGATACGTTCGTCGATCGACATCGTTCGCGAGCACACAGATTCTCTGGCTTTCCGCCGATGACTCAGCGGAGCAGAAGGTTGTCTTTGACGGGGGCTTTTTCGAGTCGGCAGACATTGTTCGCAGTGGCAATCAGGACTTTCTGGTGACAGACACAGGAGGAACTCGCTTAATCAACAGAGGTGTGCCCGGTCAGGAATCTGGCCCGGCTAACTTGGTGCCACAGGTACGCCTAAACAATCACCAGATCTCATTCACCCGTGACTATCAGGGTGACGGCCGCCAGATTACCTCAACGGATCTATCCACCGGCACAACCGTTGCACTGGCCGACACCACATCCTCACCGGGTTATATCCCTCAGGTGTTGTTGCTTTTGTCGGACGACGGCCCGGCCGGGAAGGCAGTCTTCCTTTCGGGTACTTCGACCATGTGGAAAGTGATCGTCACTGACGGGACGACGGCGGGCACAACGATATTCTCCTCCGCAGCGATGGTCGATTCCTTCGCAGGACAGTCCACTGCCGTCTTTGTTCGGGAGACTCAGAGAATTATTGTGAACTGGGCGGGACAGGAAATCTGGTCCTTCGACTTGAATTCGGCCACCTGGCAGCAGGTGATCGATTCCAACATTTATGGAGACGATCGAGTCGGTTCGTTGATGCTCAAGGACGACGGAGCCTGGTTTCTGGCGATGGAATCAGACGGAGACTACGGACTCTATAGAACCGACGGAGTTCAGACAGAGAATGTGTCAGACTTCGTCAACGTCGAAGGGCGAACTTTGATCGGAGATGGCGATTCCACCTGGGTCGTGGACAATACACCCTTGCCAGCACTTCCGTTTAATCCGGCTCGTCTTTACAAGGTGCAACAGAACGCTCCGTCCACTGCGATTGGCCCGAAAGATCTGTCGTTTAAGTTTCGTGCGCAGATTTCAGGCCGGACTCTGCACATTGAGTGGTCACCACGTTCCGATGCCCAGTTCTATGAAGTCTTTGTCATGCCCTTCAATGAGAGTGGTCGGGGGGAAATCTACGGAGGTCGGCTGCAGTTGAGTGCATCCTCGGTAAGAGAAAGCTCCGTGGATTTTGCACTCTCCAATGACGAGTTTTATGGATGGCACACGATTCATGTGCGAGCAATTGATTCGCATGGGATGCCCAGTGAGTGGTCGTCAATTCCGCTGGTAATGACAGATGCGTTGAGCCCTCCGGGGTCAGGAAAGTTCCTTGTCAGTAGCGATGAGCTGCGTTTTGGCGTGCCCGGCTTTACTATCGCAGACTGGACCGATGTCAGTCTGATCGTCCGAAATTCGCATGACTCTACCATACTGTGGGATTTGAGAGCAGACGTTCGCTGGGATTTGATCGATGATCAGACTCCTTTTCAGCAAAGCGATGCATACTATTATTTTTACTTTGGACTCCCGGACCTGCAGAATGGCGATTACCTTGTGACCCTGAGGAGACAGTATCGCGATCCCAATCCGACGCCGGTTGATATGACTTTGCCACCGAGAGAAGTCACGTATCCTCTGTCTTTGCGGCGAGAGCAGATTGTCGGAAACCCGGAGTCGCTTAATGTCACAGTCGAATCCGGCATTTCACATTTCTCATGGGCCGGCACACTGCAGGGGACTGAAACAGGCTTTGAACTGTTGGTCAATGACCTGAGCCGGGGCATACCGCGCGTCATCAATACCACCGTCGCAGGGCATTCGTATGATCAGTCGCTGCCAAATGGCCGTTATCGCGCGTTTGTGGGCGTGAAAGATTCGGGGACGGGCAGGATGGTATGGAGCCTTGCAAAGGAGTTTGTCGTTACGCGTCAGATTCCGTTGCTGATAAATCCCGTCGTTGAAAGTAACAGGGCTCGTCCCACATTCCAGTGGACCGGTGACAAAGCCTTTGATTACGAAGTCTGGGTGAATGATCTTGGCACTGGCAAACGAGTGACCCTCGATCGAGTGTCCCGATCAAACCAGTGGACTCCTTCAATCGATCTGCCCGTTGGACAATATGCGATCTGGGTGCGTCAGATAGTGACCACAAATGCTGTGTCGAGCTGGTCCAGTCGCCATGTCTTCGTGCAGCGCGAACCTGCCGTCGTTGTGACCAGCGGGCTCAACCCCGGTCTGGATCAGACACCAACTTTCGGGTGGGGCGATCGATCAGATGCCGTGTCGTATGAGATTTGGATTAACAAGGCCGGAACGTTAGGCCCCGTCTATTCAATGAGCGGCCTGAAGGGAACCAGTCACACTCCTGCCCAGCCACTTGGAAACGGCACCTTCACGGTCTGGGTGCGCGCTATGCTTGCGGATGGTCGCACGACCGCATGGGGACCCGGCCAGACCATGGTGATCGGGCAGCCGGTTGTTCTTTCAACCATTGGCTCCTCGCTCGCATGGACAAACTCACCGACAGCGACCCACTACGAAGTATGGATCAACTATGAGGGCGGTGAAGGACCGAAAGCAGCAAAGATACTCAATATCACGTCTCTGAAGGCGACCGTTCTGTCATTGCCGACTGGTCTGCTCAAAGGACGTTATCGAGCATGGGTCCGGGCGATCCGGCAGGAAGGCGGCAGTCTGTTTACGGGCGAATGGAGCAAAGCCGTTGAGTTCACCGTCTAGGTTAGGCACTCTTCGAATCCTGCGGGAGGTCAATGGTTGATGCGCGTTACGGGATGATGTTGCCGTGAAGCGAACGCCTCGTTGGTGATTCCGCATGGCTGACTGTATGTTGCGGTCGTCCGAAGGTTCAGACCGTGAACACAGTGAGTCGTTATGGTTCGCCCGCGTGTTGTCATTCCCGCCGATTCTCCTCCGCTTGTCGGTGCGTCGCCGTTTCTCGCACGGTTGGATGAAATCGCTGACGTGGTTCTCTATCGCGACAGGCCGATAGACGATCAGGAGAAGATTCGGCGAGTCTCCGAGGCGGACATTTTGCTGAATTCCCGCGGAAGCCTGAAGTTTCCTCGCGATGTCCTTCAGAAGCTTCCTCGGCTGAAGATGATCGCCGTTTGCGGCATCGGGTATGACGCGATCGATCTTCCGTCAGCAACAGAACAGGGGATCGTCGTTTGTAATGTCCCTGGCCGAACAGCCACGGTCGTCGCCGAACATGCGCTGGGCCTGATGTTCGCGGTGGCTCGCAACATGGCCTTTCAGACGATCGAACTGAAGGCGGGACGCTGGCGAGGCGACCTGGGAATTTCGCTGACAGGAAAACATCTGGGAGTCATCGGGACTGGCAACATCGGCTGCGAGATGATTCGCCTGTGTCGCGCTGTTGGAATGAAAGCCGTAGCATGGTCGCTGCATCCGGATCCAGCCAAAGCCGCGCGGCTGGGATTTGAATACGTCCCTCTGGATCAGCTGCTGCAGACATCCGATGTTGTCAGCCTGCATACTCGCCTGTCCGATCAGACTCGAGGCCTGATGAATGCCCAACGCTTCGCGATCATGAAACGCGGATCGATTCTCATCAATACGGCTCGTGGAGCCATGGTGGAAACGGATGCTTTAGTGAACGCTCTGCAATCCGGTCATCTGTTCGGAGCTGGCCTGGACGTTTTTGACGAAGAGCCAATTTCCGCGGATCATCCGATTCTAAGTTGTTCCCGCGTCGTACTGACTCCGCACACCGCCGATACGACTCAGGAAGGTCTTGATGTTTTGACTCTTGGCTGCATCGACAACATTCGAGCGTTCCTGGCCGGAACTCCTCAGAACGTTGTCAACCCGGATGTGCTGTCGGCAGGTGCGGGGACCGGTCGATGACAGATGATGCTTCATTGCCGGAAAGAGGTTCCGACAACCCCTTTGCACCACCGAGCATTCCCGATCCGGTGACAGTCGGCGACCACGTCGTCTTTGCTCCTCGACGATACGCGGTCATTGATGGAACGGTAATCTGCGATGGGGAATTTGACATTTCGCCGCTGTGCATCGAGACGGGAGAACCTGTTCGGTCCGGAGATATCAAAAGCTATTACACGAAGCTCTTTGCACCGTCAGAACAAAGGCAAACGTTGTTTCGGTTTCTGCATTTTCTGCATCAGTCCATCTTCGTGACTGGTTTCGTCATGGGCATTCTTCTTCGTTTGGGTAACGAACGATTGCCGTTCCTTTTTGGAATCCCTGTCGGCATTCCATTCTTTCTGTATCTTGGCCTCATGATTCTGGTGCTGAGGCGAATTCCGTCCTTTCACATCATCTTTCGACGCAGCAAAGAAGGATCGCGACAGCGGGTTCGACGTCGAGCGATTCCCACCCTGATTCTTGCAGCGAATCTGGTGGTTTGCCTGTGGGCACTGCCTGCCGCATTTCGAGCGAACGTGTTCCTCGGAATTGCGGCCACACTCGTATCCCTCATCATTGCGACGGTCACACTTCACTATGATGGCGAACCGTACGCTACACGCGATGCTCAGGGACGATTTCATATTCACGGTCTCTCGCCCGGACTGCTTTCTGTGCTCGAACAATACGCCCGTAGCAGAGGTGCCTGATGCGTTACCTGATCCTGTTGCTCCTCTGCGTGATGGCCTGCATCGCTTACGTCCAGCGAGCCGCCATAAGTGTTCCAGCAGCTACGATTGCGAACGATCTGAGGTTTTCAGATCTGGCTCTGACGATGGGCCTGATCCATTCCCTCTGGTACTTTGGGTACGCCCTGTTTCAGATGCCGGCCGGATGGCTGGCGGATCGCTACGGAAGCCGCCTCAGTCTGGGCGTTCTTTGTGTTGGTTGGTCTCTTTTGACGATGGTCACCGCATTCTCGTTCAACTTCACGTCGCTGGCCGTCCTTTGGTTCCTGATGGGAGCGACTCAGGCTGGAGCATTCCCCTGTGCGGTCAAAGCAATTGGTCAGCAGTTCAATGATTCTTCTCGCGGAACTGCGTCAGGAATGTTGGCGGCAGGCATGTCGATTGGTGGAGCTGCAGCACCGTGGTTGGCGGGAAAGGGACTTGTCTGGCTGGACAGCCTCACAACAGATACCGCACTTCAGAACGTTCAGGCATGGCGCCTGTTGCTGATGGTATTTGCTGTTCCAGGCATCCTGTGGGCGTTCAGCTTTCTGGCGATCGTTCCTCGGGACTGTTTGCGACCAACGGCGATGTCCTCGACAAGTCGCGAATCCGGAATGGAAAAGATTCTGAGGAATCCACACACGTGGCTTCTGTGTCTGCAGCAGTTCTTTCGAGCCGCGGGGATGGTATTCTTCATGACAAGTTTCCCGGCGTTCCTGCAGAAGACTCGAGGTGTCGGCCAAGAAGCGTCCGGGACATTGACAAGCCTTGCCGGTATTGGTGGTGTTGTCGGATGTCTTATCGGTGGGTTCGTTTCTGACTGGATTCTGCGAGCCACCGGAAAACGCTGGCTGGCTCGCCAGGGAATCGCAATCGTCGGAATGGCGACCTGCGCGGTGCTGATCCTTGTGTCATCACAGGTTTCCAACGTTCAGCTCGCGGTCGCGATCATCGGCTGTGGAGCATTCGCGGCCACGTTTGGTGGCGTCAGTGGCTACACAGTCGCGATTGAATTCGGAGGCAAACGCACGGCCACTGTGTTCAGCCTGATGAATATGTTCGGCAACATCGGAGCCATGCTGTTTCCCCTCGTGGCTGGCTCCCTGGTCAAAGCCACGGGCAACTGGAATCTGATGCTGTTCCTGTTCGCGGCTATCATGGCCATCGATGCGGTTTGCTGGTCTCTGCTGAATCCTTCAAAGCCGGTCGATTCGGATTAACATCGGATCCTTCACGCAGTTTTGTTTCATCCCACAGTGAGTCCTTTCATGTTGAGTCTTTCAGCGTCTCAGTTTCGATGCTTCTCGTCGGTTGGCCGCTGCGACATTACTCCGCCCGTCGGCATTTATCATCGCATGTGGGGCGCCGCGCTGCATGATCGAGCGACAGGCGTGCATCGGCCGTTGACGGCGACGATGCTGTGGCTGACTCCGCTGGAAGACGATTGCAAAGCCGATGGTCGTATCATCGTGTCACTCGACCATTGCATCCTGGAAACCTCCGAGATGCAGGCGATCAGTCAGGTGATCAGTGCTGAGGCTGGCATCGCGCCGGACAATGTTCTTGTTTCGCTCACGCATACTCATGGTTCCGGCTGGATGAGTCGTGCGCGAAGTGAGTTTCCCGGCGGCGACATGATCGGACCGTATCTCGAGGAACTTCGAGCGAAGCTGGCGGAGCTTACGAAGGATGTCGTTAGCCGCAAGACCGTGACAGATGTCGTGTGCCAGGCCGGACAATGCTCACTGGCCGGACATCGTGACTTCTTTGACGAAGAACGTGGCCATGCGGTTTGTGGCTTTCATCCGGAAGGGGCCGCTGATGACACGGTACTGATCGCCCGGCTGACGGATTCCAGTGGTCAGATCATCGCCACTGTCGTGAACTATGCCTGCCATCCGACGACGCTCGCCTGGGACAATACTCTGATCAGCCCCGACTGGGTCGGCGCGATGCGTGAGACGGTGGAACAGAATGCTGGAGGACTATGTCTGTTCCTTCAGGGAGCCTCAGGCGATCTCGGACCGCGCGATGGCTTTGTTGGTGATACCAGCGTTGCCGATCGAAACGGTCGACAACTTGGCTTTGCGGTCCTGTCGGCCCTGCAGACGATTCCAAAGCCAGCGACTCAGTTTGCCTATCAGGGGCCGGTTCTTTCGGGGACATGGATCGGCACGTGGAAGCATGTCGAACAAACGCGCGAACAGCAGCAGCACAGCGAGTTATGGAACTGGTGGTCGCTGACGGTCGAACTTCCCTATCGTCACGATCTGCCAACGATTGAAGAAACGACTTCGAGGCGAACGTACTGGCTGGAAGAAGAAGCGAAAGCTCGGACCGGAGGTGATACCGAGCAGCTTCGGAAGTGTCGAGCCAACGCGGAACAGATGACTCGCCAGCTGACACGTCTTCAGGCTCTGGCTCCCGGCCGCTGTTGCCCGTTCCCCGTGCGCATCGGAGTGCTCGGGCGAACGATCTGGATCTTTACACCCGGTGAGCTTTATCAGGTGTTTCAGCAGGAGCTTCGAAGTCGGTTCGCGGACTATGCGATCTTCGTCACGACTCTGACGGGCGACTGGCAGCCAGGCTACGTCCCACCAGCCTCATCATTCGGCTACGGCATTTATCAGGAAGTCATCGCCGCAACGGCACCAGGATGCCTGGAGACGCTGATCGAAGAAGTGAGTCGATCGATTCGCAAGCAGTTGAGATTGTAGGTGCTGCTTGCCGAGCAGCACTTCGCGGCTTGCCGCGACCAGCGACCAGAGGAGGCTCCAACAGAACGCAGGTGACCGTGGAAACGCGGTATCGCCTGGTGTGTTCTATTGGCGCAGCGGCTTTGGCTTTTGTGTGTGCGAGAACGAGGTTCGCCTTGCGGCGAAAGTGTCGCTCGGCAAGCGGCACCTACAATGCTCCGTATTTTCGTCGTTCGACGATCTCGCTGATCTGTTCCGCGAGGCCGGCGATGAAGCGGTCCAGGTTCGAAGCGGCGTCGGAGGCTCGATTGCGCCAGCCGTTCAGTTCCGACATTCCTCGCAGGCCGCGAAACAGAGTCCCGATCGCGGTTCCGACGGACTTGCTGTCAGCTCGAAAGATCATCGAGGCTGCATTCTCCGGAAGCTGCTCGCTCGCCGTATCGATGATGGCTCGAACAACGACGATCCGCACATCCTTCTCTTTGCAGACCTGAGCAACCGCGAGACTGGTCGTATCTACGGCCAGGGCACCGCTGGATTCTGCCAGTCGCTGCTTTTCTTCCGGCGTTTCCGGGTGCTTGTCCGCGACAACCAGTTTGCCAACGTGAATGCGTTTGCGAGCCGCGATCGTACACTTCACGGGAAGGCTGTTGCCATGAGTATCCGCGATCTCATTCGCGACCACCAAGTCTCCGGCCTGCATATCCGGTGACAGGGCCGAGCTGAAGCCGACGCACAGCAACCAGCCGGGATGATGTTCGTCCAGAAGCAGTTCTGTTGCCGCGCGGTGCTGAGCATAGCCGACTCCGGCTTCGGCGATGACCAGACGAACAAGTTCTCCCAGAAAACCGCCGCGAACCGTCACGCGACCTTCTGAATAACTTCGCTGGCGATCGACTCGCTTCAGAAACGGTTTCAGCTCGCCGCGATGAGTACACACGAAACCGATGTCCGCCGATCGACGATCGGGAACAGACTCGTTGTTCTGACTGCCGGACTTGCTGGAACTGCTGCTCACGCGGAGGCCTCGAAATCCTTCATGAACTGAACAAGAGCGTCCACACCTTCGGATGGAAACGCGTTGTAAATGCTGGCACGCATGCCGCCCACACTGCGATGTCCCTTGAGCCCGCTGAAGCCTTTTGCTTCTGCGGCCTTGATGAACGCGTTGTCTTTGTCTTCATTGCCGGTAACAAATGTCACGTTCATCAGCGATCGACTGTCCTTCTGCGCGGTCGCGCGGAACAGTGAGCTCTGTTCGAGATATGTGTACAGTCGAGCTGCCTTGTCCTGGTTGCGAGCTGCCATAGCCGCCAGGCCGCCGTGTTTCTTGATCCAGCGGAACACCAGCATCATCAGGTAGATGCCGAACGTCGGAGGCGTGTTGTACATGGACTCGTTTTCGGCATGAGTCCGGTACTGCAGCATGGTGGGCAGAGACTTGCTGCCGGCTTCGACAAGGTCCTTGCGAACGATCACCAGAGTAACTCCGCTGGGACCCAGATTCTTCTGAGCACCCGCGTAGATCAGGCCGTACTTCGTCACATCAATCGGGCGGCTGAAGATATCGCTGCTGGCGTCACAGACCAGAAACGATGATGCCGGAATGTTCGTGGGCTCTGCGCGAAACTGAGTTCCGAAGATCGTGTTGTTGGACGTGTAGTGAACGTACACCGGAGCTTCGCTGTACTGGCAGCTGGCCGGGATGTAGTTGAAGTTCGCGTCCTTGCTGGAACACGCGATGTGAATCTTGCCGGAAGACTTCGCTTCCTTCAGAGCTTTCTCTGACCACATGCCGGTGACCAGATAGTCGGCCGTCTTGTCCGGAGTCAGATAGTTCATCGGCACCATGGAGAACTGCAGAGACGCACCGCCCTGCAGGAACAGCACCGAGTAGTTGTCGGGAATGCCAGCCAGTTCGCGGCACAGTGCTTCCGCTTCGGCCGCCACTGCCATGAACGGTTTGCCGCGGTGAGAATGTTCGCAGATGCCAATTCCCGTGTTCCCGAGCGACAGCAGATTTTCCTGAGCTTCCTTCAGAACACACTCCGGCAGCACCGCCGGGCCCGCAGAGAAATTCCAGATTCGGTTTGTCATTGTCCTTAACTGCTTTCGCTTCTTGAGCTTGGGACGGAGAACGATTCAGCCGTCATGATGAGCCGGTCAGAATTCTAGAGGTTCGCCCCCGCTGGCTCAAACCTGATCGTTTTTGGCTCCACGACGGGAAAATCGGGCCAAATTGACTGTGACGGTCGTAGCGGTTGTATTTCTTCTTGACCGTGCCGATTTTGCACTTTTAGCATGGTTGAGGCGAAATGGAGAGATGCGGTGACTCTGCCGTGTCGGTAATCTGTTTGCTTCAAGGCAGGAACTGCGAAAGGATTCCGTTCGAGGCAACCAGACAAATCGGACGGTTGCGAAGTCTGAGAAGGATTCCGCCGAAGTTTAGAGTGACAAAATCCGTGGTCACCTCGACCACCTTGCGCCAGATCGGTGCTCAGTTCCGGAGTACTGTTGATGAACGTCTACCTTCGATACACCCTTTTCTTCCTGGTCGTTGTTGGCCTTGGGGCACAGACGTATTTGGCGTTCAACGTCTTGAAACGTCGATTTGCCATTGAGGCAGATCTGGCAAAGTCCCTGGATGAAGCAAAGAAGACGATCGAAGCCAATTCCAAAGCGGAGATGGAGCTTTCGGCGGCGAAGAATGCCCTTGCGTCTGCCAAGCTGGGATGGGGAAGTGAATGGAACTTTCCTCCTGGCGGTCAGGTCGGTTCCGTGAACGTCGTCGCCGGCGGAAATCTCAACGTGAACGGGCTCGGCGCCAACACGGGACTTCGGGCAGTCGATGTGAATGGCACGCCCGCTAATCCTTCCGTCCATGTGTTTGGATTCAATCAGCAGAATCAGTCCGTGTATCTGGGTGAGTTCCATGCACCGGTGGCTCAGATTGCTGCCACGAACTGCGTGCTGGTTCCATCGAGCAGTGTGAATCTGGAAGATATTGGTTCGTTCGACTTCTCCCGCGGCATTCGCATGCGAGCGGAGATTCCTGCCGGACCACGTCGCTCCGTGGAAAACCTGGCACAGAACATTCGTCGATCCGTTGAGAAGCGAGACCTCGCCATTGTCAACGCACGCCGACAGCAGGAACTGAATGTTGCTGCTCAGGAAGGTCTGGATATTCGCAAGCGTGAACTGCTGGGCGACCCAAACGGTGCCGATGTGGCTGAGTATCCGGAGTATCGAGTCGGGCTGGTCAAAGCCCTCGAGAACCTGGAAGAAGAGCGAAACGCCGTTCAGCTGGCCGTTGACCAGCTTCGACGTCTGGTGAAAGCCGCCACTGAGGCTCGACAGCAGAACGTGGATTCCGTTCGTCAGATGGCCTCAAAGCTCGAAACCAGCTCGACCCGCGTCACCCAGCGAGCAGAATAAAGTAGCCCGTGTCTCCGACGCGGAACCTCATTCACCGCAATCCCAGATCCCGACGCGGGTCCTCCTCCATCGCACCCCTTCATTGGCGTTCCTGCGAGCAACTCCGCTACGATAGTTCCCTCGACATGGTTCTCACATTGGACCATCGTTCAGGGAATCACCTATCACAAGTTGACGCCATGAAGATCACACAGATCGAAGCTATTCCTGTTTGCGTGCCACTTCGAAAGCACATGACGGCGCGCACCGCGCATGGCGAACATGTGACTTCGCCGTATGTGATTGTCAGAGTTCATACGGATCAGGGACTGATTGGGCTTGGTGAAGCCACCGTCTCAGCGTTGTGGTCCGGTGAGACGCAGGGAACGGTGCTCGCACTGATTCGTGAGTACCTCGCTCCGGCACTGATTGGTCGAGATCCGCGCGATATCACAGCGATCCGGCGGACGATGGACTTTCTGGTGAAGCTGAATCCCTTCACCAAATCGGCCATCGAAATGGCGATGTGGGATCTGGCCGGCAAGTCCGCGGGCCTTCCTGTTTATCAGTTGCTGGGAGGGAAAGTTCGGGACAAAGTTCGAATCAAGCTGGTCGTGTGGGCTCGCGACATCGAAGGTTCTCGGCGCATGGCAGAAGAACATCTGGCACTGGGAGTCACGTGCGTCAAAGTCAAAACGGGACTCGATCCCGCATCGGACATCGCGCGAGTGCGAGCGGTTCGGGAAGTCTGTGGGCCTGATATTCCGCTGACGATTGATTCCAACTGCGGCTGGACTATCCAGCAGGCTCGGTACTGCCTGAGGGAACTTCAGGACATGCGGCTGCTGCTGGCGGAGCAACCGATTCCGGCCGGTGACTTTGCCGCGATGGCGGAACTGCGCAGAGACTTCGCGGTTCCAATCATGGCGGACGAAAGTGTGTTTACTCTTCAGGATGCCTGGCAGCTGTCGACTCATCGTTCGGCGGATATCTTCAGCATCTATCCCGGCAAGCATGGGGGGATTTCTGCGACGGCGGATATCGTTGCTGTTGCACGAGCTGCGGGGTTGCGATGTACGATCGGAAGCAATCTGGAGCTTGGGATCGGAACGGCCGCGATGCTGCATGTGGCCGCTGCGTTTCCGGAGGTGGATACGGATTCGTTTCCTGCTGACACGATTGGTCCGTTCTATCATGAAGCGGACCTGATCACTCAACCTCTGGATCTTGGGCCACCTGCGGCAATCGTACCGGACGGACCTGGACTTGGTGTCGAGCTGGATGAATCACAGCTAACTCGATGGCGAGTGGACTAAGGATGCTGGGGTCATTAGTCGCGTGTTGCAAACACCGGAGGGCTCGCGCTCTTCCGCAAACGGATCCACCGGAGGGCTCGCGCCCTTCCGCTATTTTGCAATGGGTCTCATGATAATTAAGGATGCACGATGTCTGTCGATGAAATAACGGAATTTCAGAACATCGCGTGCACGAAATGCGGCTGTGTTTGTGACGATCTGACAGTTCGCGTTCGGAACAATGTCGTTGAATCGTTCAGCCCTGGCTGTCCTGTTGCAGAACCGTGGTTCAGACAGCTGCAGCAGCCGATCGTCGGGCCGGTAGCGGAGCTCCATGGTGAATCCGCGACGCTCGATGATGCTGTCAGTGCGGCCGCTGCGCTGTTGAAGAAGTCGCGCGCCACGCTGTTTTTTGGTCTGTCGCGTTCCAGCACGGATGGGCAGCGAGCAGTCTGTGAACTGGCGGATCATCTCGGTGCGACGATTGATACAACGGCGTCAATCGGACATGGTCCGTCCATCATGGCCTTTCAGGGGGCTGGCGAATCCACTTCGACGCTGGGTGAAGTTCGACACCGTTCCAATTTGATCATCTACTGGAGAAGCAATCCGGAAAAAACTCATCCTCGACACATGGAGCGAATTGTCAATGCGCCGGGGATTGCCGTGCCTCGGGGCCGACAGGATCGTTATGTTGTCGTCGTTGATGCGGAACCGACGGAGACATCCGCTAACGCCGATGAGTTTCTTCGAATCGATCGAGGCTGCGACTTTGAAGTGCTCTGGGCTCTGAGAGCCCTGGTCAAGGGCGTCGAACTGACTCAGCAGACCATCGGCGGAGTCTCCCTGGACGTTCTGCAGAAGCTTGCCGAACGAATGAAGGCCTGTCATTACGGAACTGTATTCTTTGGTGTCGCGCTGGCAGAAACGACGGCGGGACATCTGTCTGTCGAAGCACTGCTGCGACTGGTGACGGAACTAAACCTGCATACTCGGTTTGTCGTGCGACGCATGCGAGTTCCGGGAGACGTCACCGGGGCTGACAGCGTTCTTTGCTGGCAGACCGGATACCCCTTTAGTGTCAGCATGAACCGCGGCTATCCTCGCTACAACCCTGGTGAGTATTCTGCGGGCCCGATGCTGGAGCGTATGGACGCCGATTGTGTTGTGCTGGTTGGAGCGGAACGCATTCACCGTCTGAGTGCGCGTGCTCAGGAGAACCTCGCGAAGCTTCCCGTCATTCTGCTCGACTATCCACAATCTCAGTGGGGCGTTCGCAGTGATGTGAGATTCAACACGGCCATCTATGGGATCCATCGCCGAGCCACGGCGTATCGAATGGATGAAGTTCCCATTCCCCTGCGTCAGATTCTGCACAGTGATTTGCCGTCTGACGACGAAGTGCTGCGAGCGATTTTGAATCGACTTCGCGCAGTGTGATGCTGGAACGGACACGCAGCAACGCTGCGATTGTAGCGGAAGGGCGCGAGCCCTCCGGTGAGTCTGCGTCATGCATTCACCGGACGGATGGCTCGGTTCTGAGACAAAGAGGCTTCACGGGGTTGTTCGGCGGGGAGGGGGCGCGCCTGGTTCGCGGAGCGAACCGCGATGATGAAAATCTGGACTTTTCCCTTGCGGCGGAATTTGTACTGTTGTATTATCTTATTAATACAATACTGGCCGTGGAGGAGCACAGATGCAGATCCATATCAACACTCGCGACGGAGTGCCGATTTACCTGCAGGTGGTGAACCAGATCAGGTATCTGGTCGCCGCCGGGCGGTTATCGGCGGGTGAAGAGTTACCACCGATACGCACGCTGGCAGAGAAGCTCGTCGTGAATCCCAACACGATTGCTCGCGCGTATCGCGAACTGGAACAAATCGGCATTGTCGAAAAGCGCCGGACGGCTGGCACGTATATCACCGACCAGGGTTCCCCGCTGGCTCGCAAAGAGCGTTTGAAGATTCTGACCGATCGGATTGATCATCTTCTTGCAGAAGCCGGACAGATGGACGTTGGTCTCGACGAACTGACCAGGCTTCTCAATCAGCGACATTCCGTGATGACCTCTGCGCGTACAAAGGAGAATTCCAATGACTGAATTTTCATCGACGTCGGCAGGTTCTCTGATTTCCATCACCGAACTCACCCGGCAATTTGACAGCAAGGTGGCACTCAACGCTGTGAACCTCCAGATTCCTCGTGGCGGTGTCTTTGGTTTGATCGGGGGAAACGGTGCGGGCAAGACGACTCTGATTCGTCACATTCTGGGAATGCTCAAAGCACAGAGTGGATCGGTTCGGGTTTTCGGGATGGATCCGATCGCGAATCCTGTCGAAGTTCTGGGGCGTGTTGGTTATTTGTCCGAGGACCGGGACCTTCCAAACTGGATGCGGATTCGGGAGCTGATCCGGTACACGCAGGCGTTCTATCCGACGTGGGATTCTGCGTATGCGAATGAGCTGCTGGACGCATTTGATCTGGACCCGAAGTCCAGTGTCCGTTCGCTCTCGCGCGGTCAGCGAGCCCGTGCGGGGCTTTTGATTGCACTGGCTCATCGGCCGGAGCTGCTCGTTCTGGACGAACCATCCTCGGGGCTTGATCCGGTTGTCCGGCGCGACATTCTGGGTTCCATTATTCGAACGATCGCTGATGACGGGCGTACGGTCTTCTTTTCCTCGCATCTGCTGGATGAAGTGGAACGCGTTGCTGATCGAGTCGCCATTATTCATCAGGGACAAATCATGCTGACATCGACGATGGACGAGATCCGGGAGACTCATCGTCGCCTGACGCTGAGATTCAGTCGGCCGATGTCCACGCCACCATCGCTGCTGGGGGCTCTTGCATCGGAGGGCAGCGGAAGTGAATGGACGTACGTGTGCAGCGGGGAGCCGGGTCAGCTGCGTCATGCTGCCACCGCGCTGGGGGCGACGGTGGTGGAGGAACTGCCAATGACACTGGATGAGATCTTTGTGTGTCGAGTCCTTCAGGAATCTGTCTGACACTGTGTGGGAGAATCCAGATGAATTCCGTTTCCAATGCGATCCTGTGGGAAATCACAATTCGCGGCCGCTGGCAGATTCCTGCGTGGTTCATCGGCAGCAACGTCCTGCCGTTCCTTTTGTACTCGGCCTTTGGCAGATTCGAAATCGACCAGGCCGACCCGGCGTTTGTCATGATGCATGTCATGATGTTGCCGTTCATGCTGATGCTGAGCGCGCTCGGGATCATTGCGTCTCAGGGGACGCTGTCGCGCCTTTTTCTGGCGCCGGTCACGACGGCTTCGATTGTCGGATGGCACATGTTTCCGGGAGCTATTCTGCTGAGTCTGCAGCTGATCGCTTCGCTTGCATTTCAGAATGCATATTTCGGGAGCCAGTTTCCTCTTCTGGGGCCTTCATTGTTTGCAGCAGTCGCATGGACCAGCGCCCAGATGCTGGTTGGCGTGACTCATCGGACGGTCCTCTCGCTGATCATGACATCACTGCCTCTGGTGGTCAGTTTCTGCTGGTTCGGTTCTCGACACGGCGGTTGGTTCCAAACACCTCAGCATTATTGGAACGACGTCAGTGCGTCGGACATTTTCGTGATGATTGTCATGGTCGTGGTTTGCTATTTGCTGACTGTCCGGGCAATTGCCAATGACCGCTGTGGAGAGCACTTTCAGCCACTCAGCCTCTGGAAGTGGGTAGAACGGATGTGGGACAGGTTCACCGAACTGAGAACCGGTAACAGCAGTCCATTCCGTTCATCGCAACAGGCTCAGTTATGGTATGAGTGGCGATCGAAAGGCATTGCTCTGCCCCTCGCAACCGGCATCATGATTGTCTTTGGGGCCGGCGTGTTTTTGATCCATGTGATTGCACTGGGCAATGTCAGTGTCACGCTGAGAGAGACGCAGGAAGCCGTCATCGGAGCCGGATTTCTGCTTCCGCTTGTCGCAGGGCTTTCTGGCCTTTTGCTCGGAACAACGTTCAGCGGTATTCAAAGCCGCGATCACAAGTCCACCATTCGAGATCTCAACACTGAAGGGCAGTTCGATCGAATGGGAGGTTTTCTGGCGACGCGTCCAATGACGAACACGTGGTATGCCGGAATCATTCTTCGGACGGCCGTCAGGAGTGCAGCACTGTCCTGGTGTCTGTGGGCTGTCGTTCTGTTTCTGGCGGCGGTCATTGGGATGCAGGCGGGAGTCTTATCAGACAAGTTCGCATCGATTGTACGGCACTCCTGGTATCTTTGCGGAACGCTGCTGGCGGTCTGGATCGGCATCACAGCAGTGGCCTCAACGGTTCTGACCGGCCGGTTTCCCGCTTTCGCAGCAACCTTCACGATCGGTATTTTCATCGTCGCGATTCTGATGATGCTGACACAAAACTATGCGTCGCCTCAGTTGAAGTCCCTGCTGAGCCTTCTGGTTCCCATTGTCCTTGCGGTGATTGTGCTTGCAGGAACGGGCGTGGCGTTTATCACAGCGGTGCGGCGATCCGTACTCACTCATGCTCTGGCCTGGCGCTGTGGGATTGCGTGGCTGTCCCTGAACGGCCTCGCGCTGTTGTTGAAACCAGCAGTCCCTGGTTTTTCCGCCATTCCCCTGATGCTGGCCTTCACAGCACTTGTCGTCCTTCCATTCGCCACGACACCTCTCGCCATCGCATGGAACCGGCATCGTTAGCAAGCAAGTAGCCGTCACTCTCTGAGTGACGAACGTGCGATTCTCGACCGGCTGACAATAACCAAACGATGTTCGTCTGGTATCGCTTGCGCGTGGAATCGCAGGTCATCACTCAGAGAGTGATGGCTACTATGGTGCTGCTCGCTTTCACGATTCCTTTTGAGCTTCTGCAGCCAGAGTGGTCAGGCGCTGCAGGTAGAGGTCGAAGAAGTGGCGGGAGTCTTCTTCGGACAGGACGGTGCCGTCGGTTCGCAGGCTGATGGAGAGTTCTCCTGCGTAGTCGCCGATGGAAACGGCGGCGAGTGTGTTTGGGCGGACGGGAGCGACTCCGTACAGTCGTCGGACAAGGACGTTGCCTGCGATCCAGCGTCCGTCCTGCAGAGGAAACCGGCCGGTGAAACGACGTCGCACGTCGCCGATATTCGCCACAACGATGGTGCTCATGCAGGACTTGGCGGCGAGAAACAACTGCATGCCAAACGAGAAGCGTCGCAGGATCCGGAACAACTTCAGAGCAATCCGGCCTTCTCGATAAAACAGAACATCGCCGGTCTGTTCGTGAATCGATCGTGCCAGTTCATCGGGCGAGTCACATTCGCAGAACCGGCGAGTCACCAGCGCGTAGCTGACGATGTTGCAGGCGGGGATTCGGGCATGAAGAGATGTTCTCATGCTGAGCGGCATGGCGATGCGAATCCATCGTTTTCCGGTTGGCAGTTTCGCCTGCTGATTCCAGTCACGGATCAGCATCATCATTTCTCGCAGCAGGATATCGTTCAGGCTGACGTGCAAACGATTGGCCACCGTTCGCAGCGCGCGGTGCGTATCAATGTCGAGGGAAGCCGTACGAATGGCCTGTCTGGCAGGTTCAAATGATGAGCATCCTCGCTGTGCCGACGAAGCGATGGGTGTCGGTCGCCGCAAAAGCAGTCGCCCGATCTTCGCAGCAATTTGAAAGATGGACCGCTTCGGACGCGGTGCCGCTGCGGTTTCCGGGGGATCGTAGTTTTCTCGCAGTGAGAGATCTTCAGTTTGAGGAAGATCGAAGACGGGCTTTTTTCCGTCTCCTGAGGTGAGCTGGCCGTATCGAGCCAGCAATTCTGAAATCACCTGGGCGCCAGCGATGCCGTCGCAGCACGAATGATGCAGGTGCAGAGTGATCCTGGCTTCGTCTCCCGTCGTCAGCACTTCGATCAGAATGCCGGGGCGTGTCCTGATGTCGATGCGAGTGACCTGGGGCATCCGGCGATTCAGTTCGTCATGGTCGACCGTTTCAAACCTCACGATGTCGTCCGGGATGTGGATCGGTTGCCAGGTCGCCGACTTTCCTGTGCCCGCGACGATGCTGCGCAGGAGTGGCTGAGTGGCGAGAAGATCGCGAGCGGCCTGGCGAAATTCGGCTTCCTTCAGAGTGCCGGAGACATCCGCGGCGATGACGAAGACCATCGGGTGCGACGGTCGATCGTCGCACAGCATGTACCATTCAAAGTCCGAGAGTGGAATCCCGCGACTGGTTAGTGAGTTGGTCGAAGAAGTCGTCGCGTGCCGATCCATGGAAGACTCAAACGTGTCCATCGTGTTGCCAGAGTTCTGCTGCCCGGAACGGTTCGTGTCCGGCAACCTGTGACGGGGTGATACCGTTCACAGAGAATCTTCCCGCGAGTGTTCCTCAGGCGATCGTATCTGTCTTCAGGTTGAACAGCCGATCATTTTGCTCACAGAGATTCGACATCATCATAGCCGGTTGCCCCAAAGGTTGCTCGGTTCTGATCAGATCCGTCCGGTTTTCTCCGAACATCTGTGCGAGTTGAATTCTGAACATTCGCACTTCGACAAAACGGATCTGATTGTTCTGGCACTTTGAGCAGGATTCGGCCACAGTTCCCCGTCTTTTGTCACCTCAGCGTTTCGCGCAGGTCCTGTCTGAATTCGCATGTCGTCCAGTCCCTCCCATGACCATCAGCATGCACCGGCTGGCTTGAGCAACAAGTCTGCGGCAGAGGATGAACGCGCGGGCCGGAAGAATTCGGGCTTCATTTGGAAAGCTCTGCTGTCGCTGGGAGTGGCCGTAACAGCATGGCTGCTTCTGGATGTCCGAATCCCGCTTGGTGTGCCATCGGAATGGACATGGCCAAGGCTGATGCGTCCCGACGGATTCTGGTCACTGTTTGATCGCCTTGTGCCCGCACTGCTGGCGGCCTCGATTGTGATCGGTGTGAGTGTGTTTGCGGATCGTCGGCTGGAACGCCGTTCGATTCTGTGGCACGGTCTTCTTATCGCAGCCCTTTGGGGAATGGGGTTTCTCTGGCAGGCCGCCGCACGACAGGCGGCCCCGTCGCCTCACCGAGAACTTCGACCGCTGTGGATTTTGTATGACCGTTATGCAACGGGATACTTTTGGCAGGCTCGGGAACTCAAATCCACGGAACAGTGGCTTGCTGAATATTCCAAACGGATGAAGCAAGGCGATGTGCTTCATGAAGGGACACATCCGCCGGGGCTTGTCTTGTGGAATCGCTGGGCTCTGTCTTGCACGGAGAACTCGCCGGCGCTTTCTGACTGGCTGCTTGAGACTGTTTCTGCAGACCAGTTGTCGATGTTTCGGGAGATGGAAGCTCAGGCTCGTTTCGGCCGCGCACTGACAAGGTCGGAACTTGCGGCGCTGCAGCTGACGGTTCTGATGTCGTTTGCTTTCTGCTCGATGCTGCCGGCTGTGGTGTTTGTTCTTCTCTGTCAGACGGCGGAGATACGCGTGGCCTGGAGAGCGGCAGTCGTTTCGATCGCGATTCCAACGCTGACCGTGTTCTCTCCTCGTTCCGATGTTCTGTATGCCACATCGGGACTCATTCTTCTCACACTGATGCTGGGAGCGATCCTGTCTTCCCGTCGAAGCGTGCGAATCCTTCTGGCAGTGCTGTGCGGACTCTGGACGTTTGGCTGCCTGACGTTCAGCCTGGCTCATGTGCCGGTTCTGGTGGCCGGTTTTGTCTTTCTGGCAATTCGGCTTGTCTGTCAGCGGAAGACACCTCATCAGCATAATGCATCGTCGAGTTCAGACGATGGCGTTTCGCGAGTGGCGATTTCGGCCAGCGTTGCTCTCGCCACATTCGGTGGCTGCCTGATCGTGTTCTGGAAAATGTCGCAGTGCAATCTGGCGGAGGTCTGGATTCAGAATCTTCGCAACCATGAAGCCTTTTATGATCAGTCCCCGCGAACCTGGTGGAAGTGGCTGCTTGTCAATCCTCTCGAACTTGTCCTTGCAGCCGGCGTCGGCTTGTCTTTGATGGGAATTCAGGGTGTTCGGGACAGCCTTTTCAGGATCGTTCGACGCGACTCCGTGACGCCAAACGTTCAACTGACGCTTGCGGTGTTTTCGACGTGGATGATGCTTTGGCTGTCAGGAAAAAACATGGGAGAAGCGGCTCGCTTGTGGTGTTTCCTGACGCCATGGGTCGTCGTCGCATCTGCGTCCGCCCGATCAGGATTTTCACTCCATGATCGCGGTGCCTGGATGTGGGTTCTGGTCGTCCAGCTCATCGTCAGCGTGCTGACGACAGGACTGGTGAGCGGATATCTGCAGTTGGGGGGGTAGGTTTTCGGTGTTCAGTTTTCAGTGTTCGGTGTTTGGATTTGAGATTTCAAATTTGAGATTTGAGATTTGAGATTTTTGTAAGCATGTCATCTCTGAGAGACGTTGAGCAGCAGATTTCATTGGCCATGCAGGCGGATCAGTTCGCCCTGCGTCAGATGATGCGCGCGGTGCGGGGGGCGGAGAAGTCGGGCAAGCCGTTTGATAAGCTGCTCGGAAAACTGATGGCTCAGCTGGAGCGTTCTGTTCAGCGAAGAGCCCAGCGTGCTCAATGGCAACCCGTGCTTCAATGGGACCCTGATCTTCCGGTTGTCGCGCGGCGTGACGAGATCATGGAAACCATTCGCAATCATCAGGTCGTCGTGGTGTGTGGCGAGACCGGATCGGGCAAGTCGACTCAGCTGCCAAAAATCCTGCTGGAGATGGGGCGAGGCATCGGTGGCATCATTGGCCACACACAGCCTCGCCGAATTGCCGCGCGATCCGTTGCTGCTCGCATCGCAGAAGAACTCAACTGCCGGCTGGGGCAGGAAGTGGGCTTTCGCATTCGCTTCACCGACAGCAGCGGTCCGAATACTCGCGTTCGTCTAATGACAGACGGCATCCTGCTCGCGGAGACTCAGTCGGATCGATTCCTTGATGATTACGACACGATCATCGTCGACGAAGCCCACGAGCGATCTTTGAACATCGATTTTCTTTTGGGCTATCTCAAACGCCTGCTGCCGAAGCGGCGTGATCTCCGAATCATCATCACATCGGCGACGATTGATGCCGCACGGTTTGCGGAGCATTTTTCTTCCAACGATCAGCCAGCTCCGGTACTCCAGATTTCCGGTCGAACATACCCGGTGGAGATTCGTTATCGACCACTGGATGGTGACGAAGCGACTGGTCTTGGGCCAGTTGCCGAAGAGTCCGAGCCTCGCGATTGGCTGGATGGCGTCAGTGACGCGGTCGAAGAGCTCGCAGCGAAGGACTCCGGGCACATCCTGATCTTTCTTCCGACCGAACGAGATATTCGAGAAGCCACGAAGAAGCTGTCCGGTCGTCGCTTTCCCGGTGATACCTCCGAGTATCCAACCGAGATTGTTCCGTTGTTCGGCCGCCTGTCGATGGCCGACCAGACTCGCGTTTTCTCACCGTATCCTCACCGACGCATTGTGCTCGCCACGAACGTCGCGGAATCCTCACTGACCGTCCCAGGAATTCACTACGTCATTGACACGGGAACCGCCCGCATCAGTCGGTACTCCGCGCGATCTCGCATGCAGCGCCTTCCGATTGAACCGGTCTCGCAGGCTTCGGCGAATCAGCGAGCTGGTCGATGCGGGCGAGTTGCTCCTGGCATCTGTATTCGGCTCTACAGTCGCGAGGATTTTGATTCGCGCGAAGCCTTCACGGCGCCCGAGATTCAGCGAACGAATCTGGCCGCGGTCATCCTTCGAACGCTGAATCTGCGGCTGGGAAACCTGGAAGAGTTTCCGTTCCTTGATCCGCCTCGTGCCAGCACCATTCGCGAAGGGTACAAAACTCTGGAAGAGCTGGGAGCCATCACGCCGGAAGGAGAATTGACGGAGATCGGTCGGCGCATGGCGCGGCTTCCGGTGGATCCTCGAATCAGTCGCATGATCCTGGCCGCGGTTGATGAGCATGCTCTTCCGGAAGTCCTTGCCATCGCCTCCTTTCTGGAAGCGCAGGACCCGCGTGAACGTCCGGCCGATAAACAGCAGGCCGCGGATGAGGCGCATCGTCGATTCAATCATAAGGAATCGGATTTCCTGACGATCCTGAATCTGTGGGATGCGTGGCATGACCGCAATCGGAATCAGTCGAACAGTCAGGTTCGCAAATGGTGCCAGCAGAACTTCCTCTCGTGGATGCGCATGCGAGAATGGGTGGACGTTCATAGCCAGCTGCGTGAACTTCTGGAAGACAGCGAAGACCCCGCGATTGCTCAGGCTGCAAAGAAGCTGGGACATCGTTCTGATCGACCCGACAAAGGGCAAAACACGAAAGCGGCACAGGGCTCATTGGGAAGTCAGAACACCGGCAAGTCCGGCGCAGCGAAGAAGAACGAGCCTGCCCCCGCGGTGCCGAATGCCGAAGATCGTCACAACGACTTCGCAGCAACTCATCGAGCGCTGATGACGGGACTGCTGGCGAATCTGGGCTGCCAGACGCCGGATGGAGAATTCACCGGAGCGGGAGGAAACAAGCTGGCGATCTGGCCAGGTTCAGCCCTTGCTCCGAAAGGCGCCAAGTGGTTTGTGGCGGGTGAGCTGGTTGAGACCAGTCGACGTTTCGCCCGCACGATTGCTCGCATACAGCCGGAATGGATTGAGCCGCTGGCAGCGCACCTGGTGACTCGGGAACACTTTGAACCGCACTGGGATGCTCAGGCGGGGAACGTCATGGTGTTTGAAAAGGTCAGTCTCTGGGGACTGCCGATTGTGCCTCGCCGCAAGATCACTCTGGCCAGCGTCGATCCAGTGAAGGCGCGCGAGATGATGATTCAGCACGGGCTGGTGGAATTTGGATTGCTGTTTGGTGATGCCAGTGACGGCGATGAACCGGCCGCGGACTACGATGATGAGCAGGAAGCGTTCTCTCGCGGAGCCTCTCGTGTTCGCCCGGGGCGAGGATCCGGAAACGCCGTTCCGGGCAAGCGCAAAGGCTGGGGGCACGAGTTTCCGTTTTTGCGGCACAACCATACCGTGCTGGAGCAGTTAAAGGAACTCCAGGCTCGAACGCGATCGCATCATCTGTTGCCAGGCGATGAAGTCCTGTTTCAGTTTTATAACTCACAGATTCCTGAAGAGTGCGTTGACCGCGATCGGCTTCGGCGATGGTACCAGCGAACTCATACGCGGCATACGGCCCTGCTGCAGTTCGATATCAATCAGTTTGCCGACGAAGCGCAGCGGCAGGAGCATGCCTCTCAGTTTCCCGAGTCGGCTCAGTTTGGATCGATGCATCTTCCTTTGACGTATCAGCTGGATCCGGGTCAGGAAGCCGATGGGGTGACGGTCACGGTTCCCGTCGAAGGACTGGGACAGCTGACGGAATCGCGACTGGACTGGCTGGTACCAGGGCTCCTTGAACAAAAGGTGCTGGCACTCATCCGAGCCTTGCCGAAAAACCTGCGACGGCATTTTGTTCCCGCACCGGAGTCGGCGAAGCTGGTGGCGTCCGATCTGGAATTCGGGCGAGGCGACTTTCTGCACAGTGTGGCGACGAGACTGTCTCAGCTGGCCGGCGAGCGATTTGATTCGCGCGAGTTTGACTTGTCGTCGCTGTCGGAGCATTTGAAGTTCAACATTCGAATCGTTGATGATCAGCGACGAGTCATCCTGGAAGGCCGCGATCTGAAGACGCTGCGGGAACAGTTGATTCAGCGCGAGCGAGCTGCAATGACGGCGGCGGAGAAGCAGGCGGCGGTGAGCGGCCCGTCTCCGGAGGAAGCTCAGTGGATGCGGACGGGTTTTCGCAGTTGGGACTTCGCGGATGTTCCGGAGTCGATCGAGATTCGTCGTGCCGGAATGCTGTTACGGTCTTATCCATCATTGCGCGACGACGGTGAAACGGTTTCGCTGATGCTGTGTCAGACCTCGGAGGAGGCACTGGGAAAACTTCGCACGGGACTTCGCAAGCTGATATTGCTTTCCGAGCGCAAGCGCGTGCTGACTCAGGTGGGAAACATTCCGCAGATCAACCAGGTCAGGATGCTCGCCGCCAGCATCAAAGGGATTGAGTTTGCGAATCATCTTTCACTGCTGATGATCGATCGAGCTTACCTGTCGGACCAGAAACTCCCGCGTGATCGTGCGAGTTTTGATCGAACCATTCAGGCGGGTCGAGAACGGCTGGGCATCGTGGCTCAGGAGTTTACTCAGTTCCTGCCGCAGCTGTTTCAGCAGTTCCACGAAACCCGCCGCGCGCTGGAACAGGCAAAGGGCCCGGGCTGGGATGTGATTCTGAAGGGGCTCCACCAGCAGTTCAGCGGATTGGTCTACAGTACGTTTCTGATGGAGACGCCGTGGCCATGGCTGATCCAGTATCCTCGCTACTTTGTCGCCATTCGACAGCGGCTTCAGCGACTGGGATCGGGCGGATTGAAGACAGAACAGCAGCTGGAATCGGAACTCGCACCGTGGCTCGCACGCTTTGAGATGAAGCGGCGCGACCATGAGAAGCAGAAACTGTACGACCCGATGCTGCAGCACTTTCGCTGGATGCTGGAAGAGTTTCGAGTGCAGTTGTTTGCACAGAAACTGGGAACCGCGATCAGCGTGTCGCCGACCAAGCTGGAAGAGGCATTCATCCGAATTGCGTAGCTCTGTGCTGATACACGTCCATTCGCGTGAATTCGCGGTTCCTTCCAGATCACCGTTCCCAAAATGTGAACCGGTTCATGACGGGGGCTGGGGAACGAATGAGGTGGGAACGATTGAGGACAATCGTTCTACACTGGGGTTTGTTCGGGAACTTTGCCGGACTTGTCCGGATTCCTCAGGGCTCCTAGAATCTGGCATGCCATTCGCTGTTTCATGGAGGACTGCCACCGAACAGCTTTCTGCCGCCAAACTGGCGGCTGGTTATGACAGTTGTTCCACCTGTCACAATCACAGGGAAGTTTCGGAGGCGGCGACCGGGGGTTTTCCAGTTGGGATGACCGCCGATTGAGTTGGACGGAGCCTTAAAGCCTCGTCCGAACGTGACTGAGAATTGCAAAGTGGGGCAGAAATTCCGAGCCCGAGCGAGTTTTGGCGCTAGAGTTCATGCGGTGTGTTTTGACAACAGGTGAGCCGGAGGGCTGACTTTGTGTGTCAAAATCGGCGGGCAACGAATCGCGCGTTCTGACATGGTGGAGCAGAACGGCTGAACCTGTGACAACATTCACAGGATATCCAGACTGGAAACGAGGAAGTCTAATGTACGAACGCTTCACAGACCGTGCTCGCAAGGTAATGCAGCTGGCAAATCAGGAAGCGCAGCGGTTCAATCATGAGTACATTGGCACCGAACACATCCTGCTTGGGCTGGTCAAAGAGGGTTCCGGTGTTGCTGCCAACGTGCTGAAGAATCTTGATGTGGATCTTCGGAAGATTCGCATCGAAGTTGAGAAGATCGTCCAGACGGGACCGGACATGGTCACGATGGGCAAGCTGCCACAAACTCCGCGTGCCAAGAAGGTCATCGAGTATGCGATGGATGAGGCTCGCAATCTGAATCATAACTACGTCGGAACAGAGCATCTGCTGCTGGGTCTTCTGCGTGAGCAGGAAGGCGTCGCTGCTCAGGTGCTGATGAATCTTGGCATGAAGCTGGAAGATGTCCGCGACGAAGTCCTGAATCTGCTCGGTCATGGCATGGAGTCGGCCGAACCAGGTTCTGAAGAACGCGGTGGTGCTCCTGGCCAGGCAGCTCAGAAAGGCGCCAGCCGAAGTAAGACCCCGGCACTCGACAGCTTCGGCCGTGACCTGACCGAACTGGCTCGACAGAAGAAGCTGGACCCGGTCATCGGACGCGAACGAGAAATCGAACGAGTTATCCAGATTCTGTGTCGACGTCAGAAGAACAACCCGGTGCTGCTGGGTGAAGCCGGCGTCGGCAAGACTGCGATCGTCGAAGGCTTTGCTCAGATGGTCGTGGACGGTGCTGTGCCTGACATTCTGGCGGATCGACGCATCATCGTGCTCGACCTGGCCATGATGGTTGCTGGTACCAAGTACCGAGGTCAGTTCGAAGAGCGAATCAAGGCGGTGATGAACGAAGTTCGTCGTGCCCGCAACACGATTCTGTTCATCGACGAATTGCATACTCTGGTCGGTGCTGGTGGAGCAGAAGGCGCGATTGACGCGTCCAACGTTCTGAAGCCTGCTCTGAGCCGTGGTGAAATTCAGTGTATCGGTGCAACGACGCTGGATGAATATCGCAAGTACATCGAAAAAGACGGTGCTCTGGAGCGACGATTCCAGACCGTCATGGTGGATCCACCGACCGCTTCTCAGGCTGTCGAGATTCTGAAGGGGCTGCGAGACCGCTACGAAGAACATCATCGTGTGCAGATCACCGACGATGCTCTGGAAGCCGCTGTCGAGCTGTCCAATCGCTATATCACTTCGCGATGTCTGCCGGACAAGGCGATCGACGTGATCGACGAATCAGGTGCTCGTGTTCGTCTGAAGTCGATGGTTCGTCCGCCGGACCTGAAGGAACTGGAAGAAGAAATTCAGCGACTGAATACTGCCAAGGAAGAAGCGGTTGCCGAACAGAAGTTCGAAAAGGCAGCTTCGTTCCGTGATCAGGCGGACAAGCTTCGCAAGAAGAAGGATCAGCTGACAGAAGAATGGCGTGAGAAGTCACGTCAGACCGATGGTGTCGTCGATGCGGAAATCATTGCCGAAGTTGTGGCCAAGATGACCGGCATCCCGCTGACTCGACTGTCCAGCGAAGATGCAGTTCGCCTGCTGCAGATGGAGCAGGAGCTGCACAAGCGAGTCATCAGTCAGGACCAGGCGATTACTCAGGTCTGCAAGGCCGTTCGTCGAAGCCGCAGCGGCCTGAAGGATCCAAAGCGTCCGACCGGTGCGTTCCTGTTCTGCGGACCGACCGGGGTTGGCAAGACCCTGCTCGCGAAGACGCTGGCTGAGTTCATGTTCGGCGACGAAGATGCTCTCATTCAGATCGACATGTCCGAGTACATGGAGAAGCACAACGTCAGCCGACTGATTGGTGCTCCTCCGGGCTACGTGGGATTCGAAGAAGGCGGTCAGCTGACGGAGAAGATTCGACGCCGTCCGTATGCCGTTGTTCTGCTCGACGAAATCGAGAAGGCTCATCCGGACGTCTACAACATGCTTCTTCAGATCATGGAAGAAGGACATTTGACGGACAGCTTTGGCCGTCGAGTCGACTTCAAGAACGTGATTCTGATCATGACCACCAACGCCGGTGCTTCCCGCATGGCTCACGGTGGCAGCATGGGTCTGCACACGCTGCGTGAACGCGATCAGGAACGCTCGTACGACGACATGAAGACGAATCTGATGCACGAGCTGCAGAAGCAGTTCAAGCCGGAATTCCTCGGACGTCTGGACGAAGTCGTGGTCTTCCGCAAGCTGACTCGCGTCGAACTGATGTCCATCGTTGATATCGAACTTCGAAAAGTGTTCGAGCGTCTGCGTGAACGAGGCAAGAAGCTGGTTCTGACCGACGAAGCTCGCGGCTTCATCATCGACAAGGGCGAAGCCGGCGACGGGCTCGACTACGGTGCTCGTCCGCTGCGTCGCAGCGTCGAGAAGTACATCGAAGACCCGCTTTCAGAAGAACTTCTGCGAGGCACCTTCGATGGGCAGAACATGATCCGTGTCGGTGTGAAGGAAGTGGGCGACCTGAAGCAACTGACCTTCGAAGGCGGCATGGACGATGCTCCAGCAGCCGAAACCGAAACTGCCGCAGCACCCGTCTAATTCGACGTACGTCAAAGTAGCCATCACTCTCCGAGTGATGAACTGCGACTAATCAATTCACGGTGGTGAATACACAAGGCCTCCTCGAACTCTCCAGGAGGCCTTTTTTCTGCGCGCAGCCAGCGGTTCAGTTACAGACGAATCGCGATTGTGCAACCGCGGGTGGATGCGGACTTAAGGCGAGCGGGGTCTTGTGAGGTGCCAGGGGCGTGGCTGTGGCGTGATTTTCTAAGTGCAGCAGACACCGGAGGGCTTGCGCCCTTCCGCTAATTTTGTTCAATGGATCAGATGGCTCGCAGGACTGCTGCGGCACTTTGGCCCATTGCGGTGCGGTTGACGGTGATGGCCGTGCGGTTCTGAAGGCGAGTCGCTTCGCCACGTGCCACGTTCAGGCGGCAACGAGGATCCGGGATCTCGTAATTCAGAGTCGCTGGCACGTAGCCGTGCTTCAGTGAAAGAAGGGTGCCTGCCAGTTCGACAGCACCTGCACCCGCATCGAAGTGGCCAACGTAGCTCTTCAGGGCGGTCACAGGAATCTTCAGCGCCAGATCCCCGAAGACTCGGTGATAGGCCCGTGATTCCACGATGTCGTCCGGTTGAGTACTCTTGCCCTGAGCGTTGATGTGGCCAAGTTCTGCGGCGGAAATACCAGCCTGCTCAATCGCAGACTCCATTGCTCGGACCAGTCCCAGTCCCGCGGATTCGTTCGCGATTCCTTTCCCGTCGCAGCCAGCACCGGTTCCCAGGACTTCCGCGTAAATATCGGCACCTCGGCGAACCGCGTGTTCGTAGCTTTCGACAATAAATGATGCGGCCCCTTCGCCGACCACCGTACCATCACGTTCAAAGTCGAACGGACGGCAGGCTCGAGTCGGGTCGTCGGAACGACGGGACAGGCCTTCGAAACTGTGGAACTTAGCGATGTCGACCGGGTGAATGTTCGAACTGCAGGCTCCGACGATCATCGCGTCAGCTCGCCCCGCTTCGATGACTCGAACGGCTTCCGACAATGCCAGCAGGGCTGATGCGTCTCGGCAGGTGATTGTATTGTTTGGCCCGCAGGCATTGTGGTCGATCGACACATGGCTGGCAGGCATGTTGGGAAGCTGACGCAGCAGCCACAGAGGAGCGATGGAGCTGAGAGCTTCGTGACCCCATTTGTCCGGGTCGAAACCGCCATTTGTGCGGCAGGATTCAACGGCAGCAGCCAGTTCCTGAGGATGGCACGTCATTCGACCCGCGCCGAAAACGACGCCAAAGCGTTCCGGATCCAGCAGGCCCTGGCCGATTTTTGCGTCTCGAACTGCCAGAGAAGACGATGCGACACCCAGCTGAATGTCGCGGCACATGACCTTTACGAACTTGCGGTCACGCAGAAAATGGACCGGGTTGAAATCGCGAACCTCAGCCCCGAATGCTGAAGGGAGACCGTCGCCAGGAACGGATTGCAGAAAGTCGATTCCCGAGCGATTTTGGAGCAGACTCTCCCAGAAGCGATCGTTGCCGATGCCAATCGGAGACACAACTCCAACGCCGGTAATGACGACGCGGTTGCTATTGCGCCCAGCCATGGAAACGCCCTAACACACGGCGGACAAAGCATCACCTGCCGCTTCATCCACCTGACCCAGTTGGACACCTGGCATATCTTCCAACGAAGATCCCACCAGGATCTGATCGACGAAAGTTCCCCACGAACTCCAGATCGACCGCTCCAGGAACGCCGAGACTATCGACTTCTTTTCTGAGTCGTAATTGCCCCCGCAATCACAGCTCGAAGTCGTGGTCCAGCAATTCCCTTCGTGAGCTACCAGCGGTAGAGCCTCCCCGCTCCACCCTTGGTTTTTCCAGCTCTGATTACACGGTTCTGCCGTTTCCCTGTCAAGCTCACGGTCGTTCACCGGTCGACTTCAGCGTTCCTGAGACTCCAGCGACCTGTTCAAATGGCCAGTTTCTTGTTCAGGACAAGCAGGATTTGCTGAAGAAACGACAACCCGTCCTCTCACGTGAGCACCAACCACCGTCTCAGCGTTACTATCCCAGCTTACATCTACACGCGCATAACTGCCCTGATTCCTCTGTTTCCCATCACTTCCCACCGAGTTCCCAGATGACCCCCACAACCGACGCCAGGTTCTTTGATCGGGCCATCGCCCCTGCCCTGCCGTTGAATCGCAAGATCGGGATTGGTTGCATCGGAGCTGGGTTCATCATGGCGGACTGCCATCTTGTGGCCTATCGCCAGCATGGTCTGAACCCAGTCGCCATCACTTCGCGCACGAAAGCAACGGCGGAGCAGGTTGCCGCACGGCACTCGATCCGCCATATCTGCGAGTCGATCGAGCAGCTGGTGCGGCATCCGGAAGTCGAAGTTCTGGATATCGCTGTGCCGCCGGATTGTCAGGCAGATGTTATCCGAAAAGCGGTGGCCCTTCAGCGTGGGGGAGACAGACAGCTTAAGGCCATTCTGGCGCAGAAGCCGCTGGGAACGAACTATCAGGAAGCGGTGGAACTGGTCCGCCTTTGCGAAGATTCGGGCATTGTACTGGGCGTGAATCAGAACATGCGATTTGACCAGTCCGTTCGAGCCTGCAAGGCTCTGCTTGAGACTGGCCAGCTCGGTCAGCCAGTTTTGGCGACAATTGACATGCGTGCGATCCCCCACTGGATGCCATGGCAGGAGCGACAGGGCTGGGTCACTCTGCGCATCATGAGTATTCATCATCTGGATACTCTTCGTTATTGGCTTGGCGAGCCGGACAGAGTGTTCGCGAGTGTGGCCCCGGATCCCAGGACAGCCCGGAAGTTCTCCCACGAAGACGGCATTGCGCTGTACATCCTTGAGTTTCCCAACAACGTGCGAGCCTGTTCCTGGGACGACGTGTGGGCTGGTCCATCTCGCGAAGGAGCGGCTTCTGACATCGGCATCCGCTGGCGAGTCGAAGGCACTCTGGGACTTGCACGAGGAACGATTGGCTGGCCATCCTATCCCGAACGAACGCCAAGCACTCTCGACTATTCGACCACGACGGATCAGGGAATCTGGCATCAGCCTCGCTGGGATTCCGTCTGGTTTCCTGACGCCTTCATCGGGCCCATGTCAGAACTTCTGTGTTCACTGGAGCAGCGTCGATTACCCATGATCAATGGTAGGGAGAACCTGAAGACTATGGCGCTGGTTGATGCCTGCTATCTCTCCGCGAAGGAGCATCGAGCTGTCTCTCCTCAGGAGATCCTTTCGCGTCCTGGCTGATAAGTTCCGGATGGAGCACCGGATGAGCCTGCGTGATTTGTCCCCCTTGGACGTGGTTGCATGCATCGCATTCTGGATGGCATAACCCGGGTGAGCGAAACAGATCGGATGTGTGCTCCTGTGCTCTGGGATTTCTGAACTGTGACGCCGGGTATCACATGATCTTTGGGAATGGTCACATCGTCCGTGCATCAGCAATTTCAGCTATGCTCAGTGGGCACGAAGTGATGCCCTGCTATGGGAGAGGATACCAGATTCAGCAGGAAACCTGGCAAGTTTCAATGCATGCGTGCCGGTGAGTCTTCGACCATACAATATCAGGACCAATAGGCCTGATGATGACTGTGGAGCATCTGCTTTTGTCCGGGTTTGCATGAAAATGCGGTTCTTCCGAAGACTCATGAAAATCGTCAGTTTCGCTGTTCGTGGGTTCACATCGACAGCCAGTTCGTCGGCACCGACATCGGCGACGGGCATTGTTACTGCCGGGCAGCCTCTGGGTCATTCACCGCAGGAACAAATGCTGGCGGCGACTCTTTTGCCTGACCTTTCGGACCATATCTTTTCGGCCTCAAACACACTTCAGAACAGCGTCCGAAAGATCAGCGACAACTTTTCAGACCTGGCCAAGACATCCCGGCAGGCTGTTGAGTCTGCTCAGGGCGGACTTCATCGATACGGTGACAGCGCATCGGTCCTGGATGAAATCGAAACCGGTCTCGAACAGATTGACGAGATGGCGGAAGTTGCCCATGTCGTCTCGATCAATGCCCAGATTGAATCGACGCGTCCAATACCAAGCCGAGAAGCCTTTATGGCGCTTGCGACGGAGACTTCCAGGCTGTCAGAACAGTGTAAAACAGCCAGCCGCCGAATTGGTGAAGTCCTGCAGAAAGTGCGATCACTCCAGGAGTCGATGCTGAACGCCATCGCAGAATCTGGCACAGTCAACAGGGAGCTGGAACAGCAAATCTCGCAGGCGGTGATTGGTCTCCAGTTCCAGGACCCGCTGACTCAGCAGCTCAATTCGATCGGCATGGCTGTCACAGCAATTCAGAAAGAACTGAATTCTGTCCAGTCGTGGATCGGGGCCGATGCTTCATCGCATCTGCCAGAACGGTGGAAGGGCTGGTTTGAATCTCTGCCTGCCGTGACCAGCGGACATCCCCTCAGTGGCAGCACCACCGAGTTTCAGTGTGGGTCAGTCGAATTGTTCTGAGACAGCGCGAAACGCGTGCCTACAACGAATTGGCACGATTGACGGCAGCAGATCGACGCACCGGAGCCGCCTGCTCTGTTCCGACCTTCATCGTAAACAAGGTGAGTTCATTGAAGACACCTGAAACCGCTGGCGACCAGATCGGACCAGTACCCCGCTGGCAAACGAGCCTTTTGATTGCCCAGACCTTATCCACATTTTACATGGTGGGAGTCATCTGGTTTGTGCAGGTTGTTCATTACCCGATGTTCGCCTTTGTGGGTGCTGAGCAGTTTCCGGCGTGGGAGCAGCGCAATGTTGTGCTGACCACATGGGTTGTCGGGCCCGGAATGCTCGTGGAGGCAATCTCCGCGGTGGGGCTGTTCTTTGTCTCTTCATTGATGGTGCCGCGGCGACTGGCTGTGGCCGGAGTGTTGCTGCTGGCGATGATCTGGCTGTCGACGCATTTCCTTCAGGTCCCATGCCACGACCGTCTTGCTTCGGGCTTTGATTCGAACGTGCACGCAATTCTGGTGAAGTCAAACTGGCTTCGAACACTGTGCTGGACTCTGCGAGGCGTTCTGGTGTTCGGCTGCCTGAAGACAGCGCTTTCAGCCGGTGCTTACCTTGAACCAAAGTAGAACAGCAACATCGCCAGGGCGATCCGGTCAATTTCGGGAGGCAAGCCGGCCAGATGTGGCATCAGTTCCGTCACGGCAGCGAAGGCGACTGCAACAAGCACAACGATGGCTTTGAGATCGCCCCATCGTGATGAAGGACGCTTTCCGGTTTTGCTGGCAAACCAGCTGGAGATTCCGCGAACAATCGAACCGAAGACATAGGCCGCGACGATCAGAAGCAGCGTCAGTGCGCGAGGTTCCCAGATTCGTCCCTGCTGATAGAGCCAGAAGCCCAGCCCGCCGAATGCGGCAAGGATCAGGATTCGGATACTGTGTTTCGGCAGATAGAGTGGATGAGATTCTTTGTCCAGCAGACCTTCATCCAGCAGTCGCTTCGCGACATCCGGCGGCAAGGCCACAAAGCGGCGCGAAGTGTAGTAGTGAGCCAGTGCGATCAGCAGCGTTTCCGTCCAGAGTTCATCGAGTTTGGTACCTCGCACGACGGAGTTAATAACAACTCCGATCACCATCATTGTCAGCAATGCCCGCACGCTGCCGGTTGGCAGACCAAGCGGTGGCCAGTTCTTCGGTGAGCCGTCGGGTTCCAGTGACATGAAATTCCTTTCGAGTCGGTGATCGTGCAGGACGATCGAATCATACCGTCGGAGCGTTCGCCGGAATTCTTCTTTCAGTTCTCTGCTGAACGAACGCGACCGTCGTTTGGATCACGAAATCTCCACTCCTCGTCGATGCAGTTTCTTGATGAGTTTTGCGACCAGTGCGGTCCACCCCGTTTGGTGGCTCGCCCCAAGTCCCCTGCCCGTTTCACCATGGAAATACTCATGAAACAGCAGGAGTTCCTTCCATGCCGGATCGTCGCGGTAACGATTGTCTTCACCGTGGCAGGGCCGGTGACCATTTTTGTCCGGAAGGAAAAGACTAATCTGGCGACGCATCAGTTCTTCAGCCACCTGCCCCAGTGTCATCATGACGCCTGAGCCGGTTGGGCACTCCACTTTGAAGCCGTCACCATAAAATTCGTCGTAACGTTCCAGCGCTTCGATCAGAAGATAATTCATCGGGAACCAGACCGGTCCGCGCCAGTTGCTGTTTCCTCCAAACATGGACGAATCGGAATCACCCGGAACATAACTGACTCGATGTTCCTGGCCATTCACATTCAGCACAAACGGCTGCTGTTCGTGGATTCGGGACAGCGAGCGAATACCGTACGGTGAGAGAAACTCATTTTCATCCAGCAGATACTTCAGCATCCGTTCCATGCGCTCACGCGTCGGAATCGCCAGCAGACGCAGGCCACGTGCCGGTCGACTCTCATCCGCTTCCTTCGAGACCTGCATGAACGTGATGTTGCGAATGCGGTCCGAACGGTGCTCAATGAACCACTCCATTCGGCGGCGAAAACCAGGCAGCTTCTGCAGGACAACGTCGCTGAGGATCGTCGCGGTGAACAGCGGAATGATGCCGACCAGCGATCGAACTCGCAGAGGAATGTGCTGTCCGTTGTTGTAGAGATGATCATAGTAGAATCCGTCCTGCTCATCCCACAGACCGACGTCACTGATCGAGTTCATTGCATCCGCAATCTCGATGTAGTGTTCAAAGAACTTTGAGGCCATGTCCGCATAGGCCGGATTCTCGCTGGCCAGTTCCAGTGCCATCGTCAGCATACGAGCGCAGTAAAAGCCCATCCACGCGGTGCCATCGGCCTGGTGCAGGTGTCCTCCGGTTGGAAGAGGTTTTGAGCGGTCGAAGACTCCGATGTTGTCGAGCCCAAGGAAGCCGCCGCTGAAGACGTGTTTCCCCAGCAGGTCCTTGCGGTTCACCCACCAGGTAAAATTCACCAGCAGCTTTTGAAATGTTCGGGCCAGAAAGAGTCGATCGCGTCGTCCCGGAGGCCCCGTGTTCTTGTAAACTCGCCAGCATGCCCATGCATGCACGGGAGGATTCACATCACTGAAATTCCATTCGTAGGCCGGAATCTGTCCATTCGGGTGCATGTACCATTCGCGCAGGAACAGTATCAGCTGATCGCGCGCAAACTTGCTGTCGACATCCGCCATTGCCACCATGTGGAACGCCAGGTCCCACGCCGCATACCACGGATACTCCCATTTGTCCGGCATGGAGATAATGTCGCGGTTGAACAGATGGGGCCAGTCGCTGTTTCGAATCTGACGCCGTGAAGGTGGCACCGGCGGCATCTTTGGGTCGCCGTTCAGCCATTCTTCAACCACATATTGATAGAACTGCTTGGTCCAAAGAAGACCGCCATAGGACTGCCGGAGAATGGGCTTAAGGTGATCAGGGAGCGATTCCGGAATCTTGCCCTTGAAGAATGCGTCCGCTTCAGTCTTTCGACGATCAAAGCTGCGTTGAAACGTCTCACCAAAAATGTGTTCCGGACGCTGATGGAAATTGAACAGGCGCAGGTGCAGTGTGGCGGATTCGCCCGAACGCAAAGTGACTCGATAGTGGGCGGCTGCCTTCGTTCCGAACCCGGCCTGGTTGATCACTTCACTGCGACGACCAATGATGTGCTCATGGAATGCGTCTTTGTAGTATCGACCTGCAAGGGATGCATCCGGCAGGTATTTCGGGTTCGACTCATTCTCTGTGAAGAGCCATGCAGGCGACTTGCCGTCGGTTCCGAGGTCAGCTGCGAGGACAAAGCGACCGAGCGTGGGGTGTTCCGCATGGATGAGGTTGTGTTCGTCGCGGTACAGCCGGGGCTTGTAGCCGTTTCCTTCGTGAGTCTTTCCCCAGGTCCAGGTGTTTCTGAACCAGAGCGTCGGCAGGACGTGGATTGATGCGAGAGCCGGGCCGCGATTGATGATCGTGATTCGAATCAGTACATCATCAGGCGTTTCCTTGGCGTACTCGGTAAAGACATCGAAGTAGCGATTGCGGTCAAAGACGCCGGTGTCCACAAGTTCCAGCTCCGGCAGTAATCTGCTTCGATGCTGGTTCTCCTCGATCAGCTTCGAATACGGATACTCCATCTGAGGATACTTGTAGAGCATCTTCAGATAAGAGTGTGTGGGCGTCGAATCGAGGTAGTAGTATTCTTCCTTGACGTCTTCGCCATGGTTGCCTTCATGGCCGTTGACGCCAAACAGGCGTTCCTTAAGAATCGGATCACGCCCGTTCCACAGGGCGAGAGCAAAGCACAGCCGGCACTGCCGGTCGCAGATCCCCATGAGGCCATCTTCGCCCCAGCGATACGCGCGGCCGCGAGCATGGTCGTGCGGGAATGAGGACCATGGAGTTCCGTCGTGGGAATAATCCTCCCGCACAGTGCCCCACTGGCGTTCAGACAGATACGGCCCCCAGCGTTTCCAGTTTGCACCTTCAGCCCGAGCTTCTTCCTGCTCCAGGCGAACGAGTTCTGCGGATTTGGTTTCCAGGTCATTCATGAAGAATTCAGCCACGTATGTTTCATGCGTCTCAGGCGGAAAGACGGTGTTGTATTCGGAACCGCCTCCTGCCGCACGGCGCTGGGACGAATTTCTGCCGCCGAGTGTTTCTCGACGTCATTTTGAGTGAGCATGGTAGGTGTTTGATTGTGAATCACTCTTCCGAAAACACACTTTCCGATGATCTTCCTGTGGAACGCCTTTCGGATAAACTGGGCGTTCCTGTCCGTGTCCCGTCCATCGCCTGAAGTCGAGGCAGAATCGCCCTGAATGTCAGCACTTCCTGTGATCGAATCCTGCGACCATTGTGCGGCGTGCTGTCGCCGAACTCCTGTACCGCCGTTTCAGCCAGGGGAGGAGGCTGAGCGGGATGTTCCAGACGAGTGGCTGCAGCCTGTGAAAGAACGCATTGCCGCCGATCAGCACTTTGATCTGCTGCCATGTGTATGGCTGGATCCACAAACTCTTCGCTGCCTTCACTATGAACATCGGCCGAAGGCCTGTCGTGATTTTGAGATTGGTTCCGACCTGTGCCGAATCAGTCGCTGGGACGAAGGCGTTGAATCGCCGGACCGAGGACATCAGTGAACCGCTCACGGCTGACGGACTAAAGACTGTCGCATCTTCGTTCTTGCGATCGATGAACCGGAAACAGAAAAGGCTCAGGGCAACACCCTGAGCCTTTGATTTCTGACGACTTCTGTCATGCCCGATCAGTTGGATTGCGGAGCCGCTGGAGGAGCTTCCGTTGTCTCAGCCTGCTGGGGTGCCAGGTTGGATGCGATCAGGCGACCGAAGATCTTCACGAATCCTTCTTCCAGTCGAATTCGGGTGCGCGCCCCGGTTTCGGTAAGTCTGGAATCGATCTCAATGCGGTCATCACCTTCCTTCAGCGTTTCTCGGAAGATGCGTCCGCCCTGATCTCGACGCTGACGCATCTGTGCCCGACGAGCATTGCGAGCACTATCGCCAGGCTGTGCTGCAGGGGCGTTACCATTTCCGTTGCCATCGCCGTTTCCATTGCCCGCCTGCAGTTCCAGAGTCTGCTTTGCTCCGGCTTCCTGTTCTCTCGCTTCACGCTCGCGACGGCTGACAGTTTCTGCCGTCTCCGCAAGTTCAACCAGCTTGTTCACGTTCAGGATGACTCGAAAATTCGGCACAGTCCGACGATCTGCGGCAGACTGATTTGCCGTTTCCAGCTGATCCATTACTGCCGTCAGCGTTGCAAGTGACTCTTCGCCGCCAATTACACCCCAGACTGCAGTTGAACCAATGCCAACCGTCAACCCTACGTTTTCGCCAAAGACTTCCACAGCCGCTGGCGGCTGCTCAGAAAACGTGAGTCGATGGAAGGTGACTCCGAGATGGTTGCCGGAATTGATCTGCAGGTCCCCCGCCTTCTTGATCTCTTCAATGTCCTTCAACCGGGTAAGCATATCAGCGAAACCGGCATTCATGGCTTCGCCGTCAACAACTCGACCTGCCCAGACAATTGCGAGCTTGCCTTTGGAGTCGCGGTAGAACTGAGCAAATACGTCGGCGTGACCTTCTTCGAGCGTTGCCTGAATTGCCGACATCGCCTGCCCGATCGGGCTGTTTTCATCAGGCACGGCACCCAGCTTGTTCTCTTCGATCAGTCGGCTGACCTCCAGACGAACGCCTTCCATCATTTCGATGTAAGCTTCTTTGTCGCGATCTGCGATCTTTGAAGACATGGAGATTGATACGGCCGCGTCGTCATCCAGCAGCGGAATGAAGTAGCTGGGACGTTCTGCAGAGGAGAAGATCTCCTTCAGCATTTCCGATCCCTCAACAGCATCAATGATGACGTCGATGTTGACAGCCTGCTCTTCCGGAGCAACTGCAAACCCCATCGTGATTTTCTGACAGTCCATGATCAGCATCTTCAGCGCTGCGAGGCCTCGTTCGCCTTCCGTACGACGAATCCGATAAGCGCCATCCGGTTCACCATCTCGCTGCTGCAGCTGAGTCGAAATTCCGGTGTTGATCAGACCGTAAAGCAAAGTTCGTGTTGCGATTGGAATGGATTCAACATCAAGTCGTACGGACCCGTCAAACTGCTGAGCCTGACCTGCGAGCAGCTGAGATGGATCCGGAAAATCACGATCCAGCATGGTGTCGGAAATGTTGTTTCCGAGAGGAATGAAGGCGTAGCCATACTTCATCAGAACCGGAAACGTTCGGTTCGGACCAATAACTTCGTAACGTCCTTCCTCGTCATCTTTGCGAATGACGACAGGCGCTTTCTCAACCAGCTTTGTCGCTGCTTCAACGGAATCCACCGGGACAAAAGCAACGAACTCCGGCAGCGGTGGAATTGCCACAGGCAGATAGCCCATGATTCCAAATGGCTTCTCGCGATTGAAGCCATCCAGGTTGTTCAAAGTTCCTGAAACAAAATTCTCCAGCGCTTTGTGCGCCTCCGGATGTTCCGCTGCATCAAAAATGTACTTGCTTTTCTCCATGAACCTGTCAGCGCCGGAGAAAGTGATGGTCAGAAGCGGGCGATTGCCTTCCTGAATCAGTTTCGCCGGACTGTTTTCTTCGTCCTTCTTTTCTGACTGGGCCGAGACAGGAGAAACCAGCAGCGCTACGGCAGCCAGCACGGAGAATTGCAGAAGTCTGTGCCAAAGTGATTGCATACCAACCGTCCACAGGAAACACGGGATCAAACAAAAACACCACCCTCGGAGGTGCCTGAACCTGAGCGAAGTGCTCAACACAGTCAATTCGCACTGTGAGCCAATTCCCAGGTAACGAATTGTAGAAACCTCCTCCAGATGAAAAGGATTCGGCGTGGAACCCTGAACAGCATTGGTTTTACAGGACTGCCAGAATGCGAAGTCAACGGCCAGAAGTGTCCGCCGCAGTTGCAGAATGGCCAGCAGGCGAGATTTCGGAATGGGCATTCGTTGTAAGTTGTTTCCATTAATCATCTTATGGCAAACGGAGAGTTGCAGTTCGATTCTTGATCGATTTCCGAGCTGCTTTGTCGCGTGGTTTTCCCTCGGTCAGGCAGCTGGATCGGATGAGTACTGTTCATTTGGCCACTTTGTGTTTGCCGTGCTGTGAGCGTGCGGGACGGGTGAAACAGGCGAATCCTGCCGAGTTGGTTTGGCGAACCGAAAGATTCGGCAGAAGAGCAGAGGCCTTGCTGGTGACTGGAAAAAAATTGGTGGAACGAAGCCATGATCCCCTGTTGCTGACGTTTTGGGGCACAGTTACAAACGCCGCGATTCTCCCGGCGGAGGTTCTGGCTATGGCTGCAACCTTCGCAAGGACTGACATGGATGCCGGGCAGGATGCCTGGTGTTGAAGTCCCTTTGGGAGAACCCCCTGAGACTGCCCTTTGGCACCTCAGCGCAGGTCCAGTCAAACGGCCTGTGAGTCACGATCCTGGTTTGAGGAACGTCATGAAGATCGTTCAGAACCCCAACCGCTGGCTGAAGAAACTGTCCCGAGCTGCAGCGCTGATTTCGCTGGCCATGGGTTCTCAGGCAGCATATTCCCAGGATGGCCCCTTCAGTTTCGGCCGCACGCCGACTGGTTCAGTTTCCGAAGTGGTCGATTCGAACCGCGCAGGGTTCGGAGCGAGTTTTCGGGGCGGTCACATTGCGGGCGATACAGTGGGCCGAAATCAGTCGATCTCTCACATTGGCCTGATGCCTTATGTGAACATTGAGAACAGCCTGATCTTTGGCGACACTCGGCTTGTTCGCGCGAACGAGGGCGGACTGGCCTGGTCGTTCGGCAGCGGTATGCGTTACTACATCGAAGACTGGGACGTGGTCGTCGGCGGCAACGGATACTTCGATCGCGATGAACTGACCGGTGCTCATCTGAAGCAGTGGAGTGCCGGTGCGGAACTTCTGGCCCATCGATGGGAAGCGCGAGGCAACCTCTACCAGACATTTGGAAACACGTTTGACCTCGTTGGCCAGAATGTTCAGGCTGGCAGCGCGGCGTTCGTCGGCAACAACATCACGTACACTCGAGTCGACACGTTCGCTGAGGCTCTGAAGGGTTATGATGCGGAAGCCGGTTTTCTGCTGCCAGGTGAACTGGCTGAATCGATCGACCTGCGTGCATTCGGTGGTGGCTACTACTACGAAGGTGAGAACATCGACGGGTTTGCCGGCTGGTCAACTCGACTTCAGGCGGACATTGCCCGCTGGCTTGAGCTTGGTCTGAAGGTCACGGACGACGAGCGATACCACACCACGGTGTCATTCAGCGCGGCCGTCTACTTTGGCGGCTTCAAGAGTGAAGAACATACAAAGCGGTCTGCGATTCAGCGGTTCAGGGATCCGGTTCGCCGCAACATGAATATCGTATCGCTGGAATCAAACGTCGCTGCTCCGGGGCAGGTTGCCATTAACCCGGCCAACGGCCTTCCATTCACCGTGGCTCACGTCAACAGCAATGACCTGATTGGGCCGTTCAACGGAACTGTGAATGAACCGTTCCAGTCACTTCAGTCAGGTCTGGGAGCTGGCACAGACATCGTTTTCGTTCACGCGGGAAGTAATTTTACTGCCGGCCCTGAAAATCAGGTGGTCCTTAATGCCGGTCAGAAGCTGTTTGGCGAAGGTCTGATTGTGCCCGGACGAGACGTCATCAATCAGGTGACTGTTCAGGCACTCGGAACGAACTTCCTGATCGATCTCCCGGATTCTCCAACGTTTGCCGCCAACCCATCGCTCTCCCGTCCAATTCTTGCGAATACGGTCGGCGATGCAGTCACGCTGGCAAGCAATACAACGTTTTCCGGGTTCATTATCAACAATCCGACGGGTAACGGCATTTTCGGAAATGCCGCCCAGAATGTTTCGATTAACGACGTCGCGATCAATGGAGCCGGGACCTCAGCCATCTTTCTGCAGAATACTCTCGGAACAACATCGATCTCCAATACAACGATTACCTCCGGGGCCGCTGCAACCGATGCACTCGTGCATATCAATGGTGGAAGCGGCACGATCAGTTTCAATTCGTCTGACAACTTCCTGCTGGGATCAATCACCAACACCTCACCTCAGGAAGCACTGCTGATCGAGAACATGACCGGCGGGCGTTTCACCATGGCTCGTTCCTCAGTGACGGATACAGGTGGACTGGGGGTTGTCATACAGAACAACACGGGTGGAAACGCGACTGTTGACAATCTGACTGTGACAAATGGTATCGGAACAGGCGTCTCGATTCTCAACAGCGGGGGAACCTACACGTTTACCAAATCCAGTACTCAGCTTCAGAGTATTGCTCTGACGGGAACAGCACAGCAGGGCATCCTGATCAGCGGTTTGACCGGCAGTGCTCAGTTCAACGCCGAAGTGGATATCAACGATCGGATTGCCGGCGGTATTGAAGTCACCGGATCGTCAGGTGCTGTGACGTTTTCTGATGACGTTACCCTCCTGAATCAGCTTGGTGCAGGAAATGAAGCCGGTGTGTTTGTGCACAACAACCTCGCTGGCAACGTTGTCGAGTTCTCCCAGAACCTGTCCCTGACATCATCCGTAGTGACAGCTGGTGCTGCACAGCGCACCAATGGCCGTGGTATTGATATCTCCAGCAATGCTCTGAATTCAGTCTTCCGAACAGTCAGCACAACTCTGGTGAACGGGGCTGATGGCGAATCGATCTTTATTGGAAACAACGCTGGTACGGTGAACTTCGGTGGTGTGACACAGGTGACAAACCGCCTGGTCGAGGGGATCTCCATTCTGAATTCTTCAGGTGGTATCTCCTTCGGCGTCACTCCAAGTCGAACGACGCTGATCACCAATGCCCTCGACTCCCAGTTTGCGGCCATCGAGGCAATTGGAAACTCAGCCAGCATTGGATTCGGTGATGCGACGGTCCAGAATGCTCAGGGAAATGTTGGCGGCGGTGCTGGCGTACACCTTGTCAGCAACACCGGCATCATCAGCTTTGCTGACATGGATATCGAGTCGATTGACGGGACAGGCTTCTTTGGTCTGGATAACACAGAGATCCGTTCAGACGACGGTATCGTGGACAGCACCAATGAAACGGCGGTCGACATTGAGAACAGCGGTATCCGGATGACACTGTCCGAAGTCGACAGTGCGAACGCTCCGGACTACGGTATTCGACTTGTTGAAACCAACAAGGACGGGGCCAAGACGTTCACCGTCAGGCCAACCGTTGCCAACGCAACACCCGGTACCGGCGGAACAATTTCCGCAGCAAAGGGTAACGGGCTCGATGACGATGATGCTGCGGGTATCTTCCTGCAGAATGCCGGCCAGGTCACGGCCGCATTTATGAACCTGGATAACAACGAGTTTGGTGTTCGAATTATCAACACGGAAACTCCCGGCACGACTGTTACCAACAACAACGAACAATTCTTCAGTCTTGAAGATTCAAATGTCAGCGACTCAGACATCCGCGGCATTCATGCACAGGACCTGATGGGATTGTCAGTGCTTCGCACGAACTTTGACAACAATGGTGATGATGCGGCCGTGGGTCGTGAGTCGATTAAGCTGCTGTACACGGTCGCTCTCGATGACATCGACAACGTAGATGAGTACGATCGGGCGGACCGGCCGTTTGAAGTGCTTATCCAGGATTCTGACTTCGTTTCAAACACCAACGACGTTCTCCGGATCATGCAGCCAGTCGTGGCCGCAAACGGTGCTGCCATCCGAGTGCAGTTCATCGACAATACCATTCAGGTTAACGACACAACGGATCCAACCACGGCTGACGCTGACGATACCCGTCCTGCCTTCGATGATACATTCGTCATGGACTGGTTTGGACCTGCCCGAATCTTCTTTGACGGCAACGCCGTTGACATGAGAGGTACTGAGCAGGCCATGGCCTTCAATCTGACCAACAATTCAGACGAGGACCTGACCGAACTGTCGATCCAGGACAACACGTTCCTTCTCAACAATCTTGGAACGGACCCAGGTGCCATTAATATCGACCTGAACAGTGACTACGACATAGGCAGCAGCGATGGCACATTCGGTATCGCACGCAACACGATGCGAATCACCGGAACAACACCAACAGCCATGTTCCTGTCTCTTCGGCCGACCAACAATCCTCAGGTCCAGAACCTTGTCTTCACGGCCAACAATATCCGACTTGAGTCGGATGGTGGCACGGGGATCGAAATCCGACGATCCGGCAACGGAGCAGCCGTTGGATTTAACCGCAATCGGGTTGAGTTCCGTGATCTTGGTGCATCGGATGAACGAGGATTCATCTTTACTCAGGTCACTGGTACTGTGAATCTGTTCGGAACGCTGAATACGATGGCTGTGATTTCCAACGGTCAGAACGGAAACAACTTCATCGAAGTACCGTTCTTTATCCCTGCGAACACCAGCAACGGATCTGTGGAAATCAACGGTGTGATCTTCCCATAGCAGATCGCTCTTCTGACGATCCTGACGCCGCAGTCTAATCACTGCGGCGTTTTTTTTCGCAGCCTTATGGGGAATCAGCAGACGTCAGTTAACAATCATCCAGACCGCCTTCAAATATTCTGTTTCCAGACAGTTTGAGCTGACAGGATGATCGGGAGCCGCCCCGGATTTTGCGATGATCTGCAGGCTTCGTGGAACTTCCAGCGGTGATTGATCCGCATCTTCCGCAACCGAGCGTGCTGCGGAAGCCAGCAACTGGACAAACTCCGGTTCCGGGAGCAGACCTGCACACGAACAGCTCAGCAGCAGACCGCCCGGCCGTACCAGTTTCATTGCAAGCCGGTTCATGGCGTAATGTTTGCGAGTCCCCTCTTCAATCTCCAGTCGGGAACGAATCAGTTTTGGAGGGTCGAGGATGACAACGTCAAACTGCTTTTGATTGCGGATCATTTCACGCATGTAGCTGAAGATGTCTGCCTGAACAAATCGAACCCGCGCCTGATTCAGGTTGGCGTTTTCTTTGGCGATCTTCAGCGGATCTTCGTCCAGATCCACGCCAATGACATCGTCAGCATGGCCGAGCGTTTTTGCCTGCACCGAGAATCCGCCAGTGTAGCAGCACAGGTCGAGCACAGACTTCCCGGCACAGAAGTCTGCCAGACGCTTTCTGTTCTCACGCTGGTCGCAGAAAAACCCTGTCTTATGACCGCCCTCAAAGCGGATGCGAAAGCGAGTACCATACTCCTGCACAATCACATTGGACGGACAGTTGGGTGAACTCAGCGGTGGCGGCTCACAGCCTTCCTGGGACAGAAACTGAGGACTCGTCTTCAGCATCCAGTGCTCGGCACCAAGTTGCTCTGCGATCATCGGCAGCAGGATCGCCCCTCGCTGATACATGCCAAGTGAAAAGGCCTCCCCGGAGACAATTCCATTGAAGTAGTCGACGACGAATCCGGAGAGTCCATCTGCTTCCGCATGAACAACGCGCCAGGCATTGGCCTGTGAATCCACTTTCAGGATGTCGCGCCGAAGCGAAATGGCGGAGTGAAGCTTTTGTCGCCAGCTGTCGTCCGTTGGCAGTTCGGAACTTCCCCAGAGAAGCCTGAGGGCCAGTTCGCTGCGAGAATTGTACAGGCCGTACGCAAATGGCTGTGGTTCGTTTCCGTTGTAAACGGCCACAAGGTCGCCAGGTTTTGCATTCTCCACGCGTTCCAGACGCTTGCGGTAAAGCAGCGGATAGAGACTGCGAGTCTTCACGGTGACGGAAGGAATCGGTTCCGAAGCGCGCGGACCCAGCTGTTCGCGCTGACGAATCAGCTGCGAAGAAGTCTCTCGTGACTCGCTCAGCGAAGGCACAGATTCTGTGGAAGCTCGTCGCTCGTTACGCGCGCGGGAATCCGGTCGTTGATTGCGGGGGGAACCCGGGCGGTGTTTCATGGCTTCTCGTCGTTGTTTTCCGGACGACCTTCAATATAGAACCAGTTATGGATGGGCTTCAGGACTTTCAGGACATCATCCACAAGCTGCTGGTCCATGGGTTCGACAGCCCAGCGTGCCCATTCCTTAATGCGGTCAGGGTTCGCAGAGCCGGTAATGCAGGTCGTGAAATCGGGATTTGCAATTGAAAACTGCAGTGCCAGTTTGGCGATGTCTGATCCTCGGGCTGCACACAAATCAGCCGCTTCCTTTGCGATTCTGCGAACTTCCGGCGTCGCCTTGTGCCACGGTGGCAATGGTGACCCGGACAGCAGTCTGGCCGAGAACGGAGCGGCGTTCATCAGGCCGACGCCCTTTTCCCGACACAGCGGCACAAGTTCCAGAGCCATATCGTTCTGAAGTGTGTAATGGTTATAAGTCAGGATGACGTCGACATCCGATGAGTTGGCAAGGACGTATTTGAACATCTTCATCGGATAACCACTGACGCCGATGAATCGCACCTTGCCTTTCTGAACCTGCCGACGAAGTGCCGGAAGAGTCTCTTCGACAATCTGAGTCATATCGACGTACTCAAGGTCGTGGCAGAGCACGATATCCAGGTAGTCGACTCGCATGCGTTCCAGCGACACGTCAATGCTCTCGATGACTCGTTTCGCACTGAAATCAAAGTGGCGAGGTGCGTAACGCCCCAGCTTTGTTCCGAGGTAGTAACTGCTGCGGGGAATCTGAGGCAGCACCTGGCCCAGCAGAACTTCGCTCATTCCCCGACCATAGTACGGAGACGTGTCAATGAAATTCATGCCGGCATCGACAGCCGCGTGAACGCTCCGCAGGCACTCGTTTAGATCAACATTTCGAAACTCCGCCCCCAGCGACGATGCGCCGAACGACAGCGTTGTGAGCTCCAGTCCTGTTTTGCCAAGGGGACGCTTAGGCAGCATTGAATACTCCTGACTTTGAACTTCGCCAGTGCGCAGAGACCGCGACTGACGTGATGGCGGGAATGGTCGCGAATCCGTCCACGAAAACAACGCCCAGGCAGCGGAGTTCCGGGATTGCCGAAACAGTTCATCCGTTACGAGTGTCACAACCGGAACAGGCTGCCACGGAAGAACATGCTTCAACAGCATAAAGCGGCAGAAAATGCTTTCAAACGACTTGCATTTCGGCAATTCTTGCATCTGACCAGCGAGAACCGTCGAAAATGACCTATGGTTCGGCGCCACAAATCTGAAGGTGTTGCAACAGGTGTGTGGCAAAGGTCTGAAAGACTGTTCTGGCGGGGAAGTCCTCCTCTGAGCATCGCTCAGGAAGACCCGGCAGATCGGTGGATCAGACAGGACAGCCCGGGGTTATCAGGACAGAAGCTCTGACGCTGGTCTAAACACAACTCTAACACGATGGAACAAACATTCCATCACCTTGTTCCAGCCAGTTCACGCCAGTGAATGGAATGAGGTCTCCGGCGAATCAACAGCGACGGCGGACTTCAGACCCGGTTGGAAATATGTCAGGAGTTTTTCTCTGCTCGCACTGCCAGGTCTGTGTCGGATCATGGCCGTCAGAAAGGTCGAGCAGCAATCATTCACGAAGAAGATTGACCAGGGACTGGACATGCTAGTACTCAGCCGCAAGAAAGACGAAAAGATTGTGATCGGTGACTCGATCACGCTGATGGTAATCGAGATTCGAGGCGACAAGGTTCGTCTCGGCATCGAAGCTCCTCGGGATGTCACCGTACATCGCGAAGAAGTCTACGAAGCGATCAAGCGCGAAAATACGCCGGACAACAAGACCGGAAAATAACTCGACCGAGGATTCAGAATGAAGATGATTCACGGTGGCAGCCCGACCCGGTTCCACCTGTGAGCGTTCTTCCTGAAGCTGTTTGAGTCTCTTTCGTGCTGTCGACGCTGCGCCGTTTTTCGGCTCGCCTCCGATCCCTGCATCTGCGCTCGTTCGCACATCGCGTTTCGTTACATCGCGTGCGACCATTGAGCCGTGATTCCCCCCGCGCCCCATGAGCCCGAGGCGCTAGCCGAGAACTAGCCAGGGTTCTGAGCCTTAGGCGCTGACTGGTAGACAGCCATCGCAGTCTAACCCCCAGCCGATCAGTTCGCTGGCCGAAGACCACGCTATGCAACGCGATGAAAGAACGAAATCACAATTCGGCTCGCGCCTCAGGCTCAGTAGTGATACTCGTGCGCCCTCTGGAATCGCATTAGAAACTGAGCCCGAGGCGCTAGCCGAATCCCGTGTCTTCCCGGTACTTTGTCCATGCTGGCTCCACGGGCTTGGCAGATGTTCGGCTGGCGCGAAGGTTCGACGTGCGTGGTGTTTCGGCTAGCGCCGATGGCTCAGGTATGTGTTGTTTCGGCTAGCGCCGAAGGCTCAGTTTGCCGGAAGGACGGTCAAAGCGGACGCCGCAGAATCGCTACAGAACGAGTTGTCATTGGGCGTTGTGGCGATTGGCTGGCGGAGGAATTCTCCACTTGAAAACGGGGCGTGAAGGGGGAAAATGGCAGGGAGATGAAGAGGCGATGGAGTCGCGGGCAAGTGGATTTGTCTTGCAGGGTTGATTCTGGAATGGCATGGTCCGTCAGAACGTTGACGTCGATCTTTGCAGGAGCACTGGCGTGTTTCGAGCTGACTTCGTCCTGCGCGCTGGCTCAGCAGGTTGAACCTCCGGCGTTTCGGATTGAACTGCGAAGTTCAGCCCTGGAATCGAACTTTGAAAGAAAGCGGACCGAACAGGAACCCATCACAAAGTCGCTGATGAATTCCGCCGTGACTGGAAGTCAGTCCACAGTCACGGAAACTCGCCTGAGAGTATTGCCTGATACAAATCCGCTTCAGTTTGAGCTGATTAATCGAGGCAGCGTCAGCAGCCAGACCACTGGGATCAATCGCCGGGCCACTGTGCAAAGTTCCGGACAACACAGTTTTGAGATCATCAAGCCGTTCTGGTTTGATGGCGATATCTTCCTGACTCGAACCTGCTACGGCTCCATTCAGGCGAATGAGAACCCTCAGCGTGTCATGAGTACCGCTGGTGCGCGGGCTCCGCTGCTGGCACCATTGGGAGATCGAATCGCTTGGCAACGGGTGCTGAGAATGCAGCCTCAGATCAATCAGGCCGTGGCTGAGGATGTCTCGCGGGATGTAATGCCGAAGATCGATCGCATCATTGATGAGGACTTCGGACAGCTTGGAAAGTTGTGGACGAAAACTCAGGGGCAGCTCGCGGCAATGGTTGATCAGCCGTCGCTGGTCTGGAAAGCAGGCGCTGGACGGTCCTCAGTGCACATCTGGGTCGGCGAAAGAAAATCTGCTTCGCAGAAGCTGGCAACACCGCCGGACACTCTGACTTCAAAGGAAGATCTGACGATCGCCGTTCGCGATTCATTGGTGGGCCAGCTGCTCAAGAAGTCGGTTCGATGCGGACAGCGAATTTCTGACCAGCAGTTGCTGGCTCTGAAAGAAGCAGTCGGTGCGATTCAGCGAGGCGAGACGCAGTCACTGGCTGGATTGAGTGAAGCCATCAGCATCAATAAGCCGGCGACTGTCTTTTCACTCGAGCTTCGTCCGGAAGCACCATTCGAAGTTCAGTTTGTCGATGGAGATGTTCGAGTCGTCGTGCATTTTCAAATCCATCCGACGCTTGGCAGTTCCAGCGGATGGATGTCGACAACCTTTAACCTTCGCGGACGTCGCCTGTCGGATTCGGCATGGACGGTTGATGTTCGCAGTTTTGAAGTGAATGAAGCCTCAGGCACTTCGCCCGACGCAGCAACTGCCGACAGTCCCGCGGCTCTTCAAATCCCCGGTGAGACGGTCGATCCTCCGACAACCACGGATGATCCGGAGGTAACGACGGTTCAGGCCGGAACCGTGTGGATGCCGCTGGTGCGCACCGCGATTCAGTCTGCGGTTGATTCAGCAGAACCGGTTGAGATTCCGCTGGAGGTTTCTGACATCACGAATACTCTCGGGGACACTCGACTGCGTCTCGTTCAGGTCGCCGCCAATCGAGGCGAGCTTCGCTTTTTGTTCCGGCTGGTCAGCCCGCCGTCAGCAGAACGAGCACCTGGCAAGTAGGCCGTTGTTCGGTCGCCGGTGATTCGGTGCAGAAGAGGCCAGTCACTTCGCCCCGTCTTTCGCGGGGGCTCCCTGTGCCTTCACTATCAATAGCTTGTGGTTCTCGACGTCATACTGAAACTCCATTCCCTGTGGCAGCTGTGGAAGTTGGATCTGATTTTCCTTGATGACGCGCGTCATGAACTCTTCGAAACTGTTCGGGTATCGTCCTTCCGCTGCATTGAAAAGATCCAGAGCGTGCTGAATCGCCAGCTGAGGAATGTCGATCTTTGCATTCTGCAGCGCCGCAAGTGGACCTGTGATCGGATCGGTGATTTTCTGCTTGTGATCAACCTCCACCGCTCCGCTGTTCGGATCAAATTCCGTGACCTTTCCAGGCTCCTGCGGCTTCTTCACCTTAGCCTGAGAATTCGGAGTGGAATCAGCACAGCCCGTTGCCATAAGAAGAGCACACAGGATCAACTTTTTTCGCAAGACCATGGCCAAATCCTCCCGGGAATCGCATTCGTGACATAGACACTTAGAAGTCTAACAGCCTGATTCGCCTTTGTAGATTCACTCAGTTTTATTGAACCGCGATGCAGCGCGACAGCGCATAGTGATGGCTTCCTGTAGAATGCTGGTCACACTCTCGGAGGAAGCTTCTGCACTGGCCTTTTTCAGACCGGATGCAATTTGCCGGGACTTGCCCGTGTTGAAGTGCTTTTCGAGGCACTGCAGAAAGGCTTCGTTGAGCGGGAACATGTGTTCGACGCACAACTCCAGAAGTAGCTCCAGCAGCTTGGCTGTGTCTTTCGGAATGTCGTTTTCCAGAGACACGATGGCCTTTTGAAGTGCGATCAGGACGACCGCTGCATGGACCGGAGACACGCCGGCTACCTGAGTCATCGTTTTCTGAAGTCGGCCTGGTTTCAAAAAGCCCTCGGCCATCAGGATGGATAAGGCGCGACCAAGATTGGAGCTTCCCAGTCTTCCGTCTTCGATACACTGAATGGCCGCATCCACAGCGAGCCCGGATTCGCCTGGTTCCTTGGCTGCCAGTGTGCCAACCAGCAGCAGCAGTCCATTGTTCTTCAGTGGCGTTCCCGGATCGAACAGCGGATCGAGCATCGATTTATTGTGCCACTGAGCTTCGTGCCAGTCGAGATTATTCAGGACACCTTCCACGGCCCCGGCAAAGTACGATTCTCGTTCCAGCGGCCAGATCGTTGCCGACCAGCGTACGGTCCCTTCCGTGTTGCCGGCGAAGTCGCCAACTTCATAATAGTCATCTCGACCTGTGATGCGTGCCGAATGCAGCAGAACGGTCGGAAGCCCGTCGTCGCATTTTTTCGGTGCCGGCGGATTCGACTTCATGCGAAGATAGAAGAACGTGTACTGCCCTGGTTTCTTGCGCACAATCTTCAGCTGGTACTCTGCCGGTCGACCGGCATCGGGCAGTTCTTCCTTGAGCAGTTTGGCCACTTTCTGCTGTGGTTCCAGCGGTGAACGAGCTGCCGCGGCTGCGACCCAGAGAGCGGCTGTCTTCCCGATCTTCGCGTCGTCTGCACCGCATGCGTATCGAACCGCTTCCTGCCACTCCGTTTTTTTCGGCAGGGCTTTCAGTACTTTTGAACGATGGTCCGGTGCAAGTCGCAGCATGGCGAGGATCACATCGTTCTGGCCGGGTTCGTCGTTGGCACGGAGGCGAATTCGATCGGCCAGTGCCGCAGCGCTGACCCAGCCGCCACGGTGAGTCGGGGTGCTCAAAAGTTGCTGGCTTTCACGCCTGACAACTCGTTCTGCGACTTCCTGGCACAGCTGCGAGAAAACATTCGCGGCTGATCGCCGTTCACGCCGCCAGAATGTCACCGGTTCGCCATCAAGGTCCAGCTTGTACAGGTCATTTCGACTGCCTGCAGGGCGAGAGTTCAACACGATGCCAGTGCACAACGCATAAATGACACCGCAAAGATCTGCCGCAGGATCGAATCCTGCAAAGGGAATCTGATCTTTGCGGATCTTCTGTCGAACTCGTTTCAGTAACGGAGCGGCGAGTGCATCAAAGTTCTCCGGCAGAACGCTGCACAGCCGCGCAATGCCATCAAGACATCGTTCGATGTCGACGATCAGGCTGCCGTCTTCAATGACCTTCAGACATTCGTCGATCAGCTCTTCGACATTGGCAATCGGACTGACAGGCTCCGCGACATTCAGCCGGAGAAGGTCCGTTCCATCAAACTCGGCAGCAGGAATCTCAAAGACACCTTTCTTCAGATTCTGTTCCAGCTGATCGATGGCGAACTTTTGCTTCAAGCCGGCATCCAGTACAGGCAGCGATGCCGTGACAGTCTTGCCGGGGCCTGCTTTTGCCTTCGATGCAACCTGCTTCTTCCCACTGCCGGCCGCCTCGGGCGTCGTGCACATTGATTCGGCTCGTTTGCGGACCGACGCAGCCAGGCCGGGGATGACTTCTTGCAGCGAACGCTGAACATCAGCATCGAGTGGCCCCAGCGATGACAGCAGATCGAGTGCTTTGTTCTGCACGTCGGGCTTCTCATGCTGCAGGGCCACCGGGACAATCGCTGCCGCCGCCGATTTCGTGCTCGCATCGACCGCCAGTTCACGAATCAGTTTCAGCACATCCAGCACGATCCCTTTGTTTCTGGAACGAAGGACAGGTTCCATCGACCGGATCACTTCCGCGGGATCCATCGAATCCAGTTTGGCCAGAGTCTGAACTTTCTCAAAGGCCCACGTCACGACATTCGGGGCTGTGTTGTTCAGCAGACCGATGATCCGAGAAGCGAAGCCTGCCAGTTCCTTTGGCGTTGGCTCCAGCATGTCAAAAAATGTGAAGAACCACTTTGCTCGATAATGATTGAAGTCTCTTTCCAGCGCGGCGACAGTGCAGTCCAGCAGTTTGGCTCGCGGCAGTTTCTTCTTCTTCATCAGCTCGATCATTGTTTTCGACCAGCTGGACTTCTGGGTGAAGCGATCAACGTTCGCCAGACTGACTTCTCCACCACCTTCGTGTTCGAACAGTTTCCAGATGTCGTCGATCAGATCGGGTTCAGCCTCCAGCTTCTCGAGGAGGCTTACTTCTGCAAATCGCCCGCCCAGAGCTTCCAGCATGCCGAGGTAGTAATGAGGATGGTCCGGTTTTGGGATCAGCCGTTCTCTGATCAGGGAACGCACGAGATTCCAGGCACCCCAGTAATAGGTTCCATTGAGCAGCGCTTCGACATAGTCGCCAGTCCAGTCGGGACGGCGTTCAATCAGGATCTGCTGACAGCTCGCATGGTCCGGAGTCCATCGCAGTCCCATCTTCTGCAGTTCAGTGAACGTCGCGGTTTCGAAGAAGGCGAGTTCCGCTGCCGGCAGAAGTTTGTTGCCCACGAAATGCCCGGGTGTCTCTTCGATCATCCGGTTCTTTTTGACGGACTTGAGGTTTGCGGCGGAGAGTGGGGCGTAGCTTCTTCGATCCTTCTCCGGCATATTGCTGAAGAATTTCCGAACGCCGTTCTTGTCGCCCTTTTCCAGAAGGCGCTTCAGTTCCGATTCACTCATTGTGATGTTCCTCCAGCAAAATCTGAGCGGCCAGAATGTGTTTGCAGGGGCCGCGACTGTTCTGGTACTGCGAAAACCACGGACACGTACAATGTGGCTCATCATTCTGAAATCGAACTCGATGTTCCACATCGCTTGACGCTACCAGAACCTCCGCCAGCTTTTCCGTGGCCTTCACGACTTTCACTTTGTCTTCGTCCAGAAGTTTCCTGGCATCCTTCAGTCGAGGATGATGCTTTTCGACCTGGCCGAGATCAAACGGCAGTTCTCGATGAAACCAGGCACCGTCGCCGAGGTCGAAGCCGACCAGCCCTTGTGTGGCCAGCGAAGCAAGTGCTTCGCGAATTGTCTCGTCACTCACATCTTTGCCAAGCTGCTTCTGAAGATCGGCCAGGTCCAGCTGACTCTGCCAGCGTAACCGAGTCTTAACTCTGCGAAGGAATGCGGGCCAGCTTTTTCCTGCCAGCTGATGCAGCACCTGTCCTTCGCCGGAGAAGCCTCGCCACACTTCCGGGCTGAGCGTCAAAGTGAACCGGCTGTCTGCGAAGGTGAGTTGCCACGCGGAAGCTCCAGTGACCGGGTCTGCAAACAGTTGAACGCTTCTTGCCGTGGCCGCACAGGCTTCCAAAACGCGCAGACGTTCCAGCCCGCAGACTCTGAGCCCTTCTTTGGTGGCACGCTGACTGAGTCGAAGTGACCGGCCGGATGCGACAATCCACATTTCACGATGCCCGGTCTTCATGCGGGGAAACGAACGAAGAAAACGCCAGATGTCCGGCCCCGAAGCTTCATGAAACAGCGTCATGCGAGACTGACAGGCCTGCACTTCCGTCAGTCCCCGAATCCAGCGCACAGGCAGCTTCACCTTCTTTTCGACAACAGATTCGGTCGCCTTACGAAGCTCGAACCCTTCGCGTTCCACAACAAACTCGATCGTGTCGGATTCTCTGACTTTCGCCAGCGCGGCAAGCATCGGAGGATTGAAGTCGACGTTCGTTGTACCCTGCCCGAACTGGCCGTCACGGACAGCGTCGGGAAACAGGTCGACTCGACAATAGACCCCACAGCAGCTCGACAGCCCTTCGAATCGCAATCGTTCGTCCGACGATGTCACAATCGGATCCGCTTCGGCAAGGATGCGATTCAGCATGGCCGCCGGAATGTGATACCGGGCCTGAACAACCGTCATCAGCAGTCGCAGCAGTTCGGCCACATGACGAGGGCGCACGAGAGTGCCGGAGAAAAACTGCTTCTGCTGGCCCTTTGCATCTTCTGCAGCGACCAGATGCAGCGCATTCTTCCGCAGGTCAGAACGACGGGCGTACCGAACTTCGAAGGGAACAGAAAACGAACTCACGCACAAACTCCCGCCTGTCATTGTCCGTCATCGCAGGCCGAGTTTGCCTCGTCAAAACTCACGGCGGGCAACGACGAACTACGTGTATCGAACAGCGCGGTGCTGAGGTTCAAAGTATTCGGTCAGCAGGCTGTCCACCTGAAGCAGGCCTTTGCGGGTCAGTTTCAGTTGACTGCCTTCCAATGTCAAATAGCCGGCCTTCTCCTGGTTGCGGAATGGCTCCGCAAACTCCGCAACAACGTCGACGCCGTATTTTTTGCTGAGCCGATCCAGGGAGACCTGGCCTTCTTTCATCAGCAGGACCAGCTCACGAATCAGCAGCTGATGTCGTGTTGGCTGCATCGCGCGATTGATCGGAAGTTCCCCACGATTGACGGTCTCCATGTAGTCTTCAATACGGTCGAGATTCTGATAGTGAACGCCGTGGAAGTGACCGAAGGAGGAAACTCCGGTTCCGAGCAGATCACATCCTCGCCACACATTGTCACGATAAACAAATTGGTCTTTTTCCGGATGACGGACCAGTTCGTTGCCGCTGGAAATGTGATAGCCGGCTGCCATCAGACGATCCATCGCTTCGTTGACCCAGCGTCGCTTGGTCGGCCAGTCTGCGACAGGAGACTGCATGCCCAGTTCCCGCATTTCTTTGGAGTACACCGTATTGAACGGAAGCTCCATCTGATAAATCGTGATGTTGTCCGGCATCATCTCCAGCGCTTTGTCGATGTTGCGATGCCAGTTCTCGTCAGTCTCACCGACCATGCCTGCGATGAGGTCGATGTTGACCTGAGGAAAGCCGATGTTCCGAATCCACTCGTAGGCCCGGAAAATCTCCGGCGACAGATGAGCGCGTCCGTTCTCTTCCAGAATCTGGTCGTTGAAACTTTCAACGCCCAGGGAAATGCGAGTAATGCCGATGTCCTTCAGCGTCTCCAGTTTCTCAACGCTCAAAGTTCCCGGCTCACATTCAAACGTCACTTCCTGAGCACGTTCCCAGGTGATGAATTCACTCATCCGTTCTCGCAGGGAGCGAAGCTGCTTCGAACTGAGATAGCTGGGAGTACCGCCGCCGAAATAGACAAACAGCAGATCACGACTACCGATGGCAGAACGCTGACTGATCAGTTCCATTTCCTGAATCAGTGCTCGAACGTAGTCTTCAATCGCCTTGGCGTTCTGGTTCGTGTACACGCGGAAGTAGCAGAACTTACAGCGCTTGCGACAGAACGGAATGTGGATGTATAGACCGAGCGGCGTATTGGCGGTTTCCGCGGGATTTGTATCCAGTGCCGAAATCGCATTCGGAACGTAGTCCGACTTCCACTGAGAGAACGGCGGATAGTTGGAAATGAAGTAACTTCCGACTTCCGTGGTGACTGGTGTTTCGATGGTACTCATGTCAGTCTCAGTTCGTGGTTCGGAACGGCACGGCTCAGGAGGACATTCGCCCTCGCGAAATGTGTTTTTCAAAAGGCTGTCAGGCGAAGCAAAGGAGTCGGCCGTTCTGTTCATCTTCACCGACGACCAGACAGCCTTCACCGATCGCGACACCCGCCGTGATATCTCTGCCGGCATTGTACTTCCAGACCTCCTTGCCCGTCATGAGGTCAATGCCATACAGGTTGCCATCCCCGGAACCGACAAAGAAACGCTGGTCGACGACCGCTCCGGAGGATTCAATCTTCGCGCGGGTCGGGAATGTCCAGCGAGGCTTTCCGGTGACTCTTTCGACGGCATGAACGTGCTTGTCGTGACCGCCAACGATCACCAGTTCATCAGTGACGCACGCTGAGGCATGGAACGGCATCTTGCGAGGCCCTTCGTACTTCCAGACAAACTCGCCCTTCTTCCAGTCGACGCACACAATCAGTCCGGTATGTGTCCCGACATAAAGCTGGTCGCCCACAATGGCCGGTGAAGCGATCAGGAAGGACTCGAGCGGCATATCCCGAGTTTCCTTGCCGGTCTGCAGATCGATGATGCGAAGATGTTCATCGCAGCCTGCGACAAAGGTAAAGGTCTCAGCGATTCCGGGAGAACAGTTGATGCGATCGTTCGTCTGGAAGTTCCAGACTTCCTTGCCGTCGAGCGAGAGGCAGTAGAGGAAGCTGTCATGCGATGCCAAAAGGAGCTTGTCTCCATACTGCGCCACGCAGCCGGCAATCTCAGCCCCGGAAGCAAAGTGCCAGAGCTTCTTGCCGGTCGTACGATCCAGAGCATGCAGGACCCCTTCTTCATCACCGACATAGACGGCCGAGTCGGTAACGAGCGGAGCGGCTTTGAAACCAGCGGCGAACTTCTTCGGGTCCGGATCTTCGATCGATCGGTACTTCCAGATCTCTTCGCCGGTCTGCAGATCAAAGCAGTAGATTAATCCTTCGAGTGCCGGTGCGTAGACTCGATTGCCCACGATCGCCACACCTGCAACCCAGCCATCCTTCGAAGGCTTCTCCCACTTCAGTGATGGACTGGCAGACAACGTTCCGGACGCGATGCCACGCTGATCCGGAGTTGCCCGATATGACCGCCATGGACTTCCTTCTGCTGGATTAGCTGCCGAGGCGAAGAGCGTCCGAGGAGCGATCCCGGAAACAGCAGCGGCAAGGCTTCCAGCCAATACCTGCATCGTCGTTCGACGACATAGGCGAAGACCAGAAACTGCCGAAGAGTTCAAAGGCCCAGTAGACATAGAGAGCGTCCTCGCAGAACATCTGATGATCACAGATTTGACCGCCGGACAACGCCAAGAGAGTATTTCCGCAGCGAGTTTCCGGGGTCCCGAGTTGTCGTGGAACTCGCCAGAGTTCCTTGCGTCAACGATGAGTAATGGGATCTCTGGCGAGATCCACTACGAAGTCCTTCACCGCGTTGCCTGCCGGATTATAGCGACAAACACCGCAACGGAATGCTCGAAAAGCCTGGCAGCCGGAATGAATCACCCACCATCAGCGATTGGGGGGAAGTGGTGGCGGAGATCCCTGCGGACCTCCATTGCGCCCGTTTCGACCGAATCCTCCAAGTCCCCACGAAGCGGCTCGCACAAGCTGGTCATGACGTCGTGCAAACTCGGAGAACTTGACCAGCAGGTCTTTTTCAGGACTGTCACCCAGCTGGCTTTGTGCGATGAATTCCAGCCGCGCTTTCGCCTGAGCCGGGGGCAGCGCCATGATTTCCTGCTTTTGCTGGCGGTCTGTGATGGAATCGAAGGCCGCAATCAACTGATCTTCCGAAACCGGAAAGGACTTCTGCAGGCGATTACCGATACTCATTGCCGCCTGGCTCAGGATGACATACGCCGTCGGAGCCAGGAAGTTCTGTTCCCACGGCTTTCCTTCAACGCCTTTGTACATGTCCTGAAAAGCCTGCTTCCATTTTTCATCACGCACGGTGGAAAGCAGTTGTTCCTTGAGTCGGCGAGTTCTTCCGGCAGCCTTGATCAGAGCACCCTGCTCACGTTCTTTCGGATCGGCCAGCGATTCAAAGACCCAGAGACTCAGTCGAAGTGCCCTCTGTTGATCGTCGGAGAGCTTTGTAAGTTCTGACTGCAAAGACTCCGGACGTTCGTCTTCCGTGATGACGGCACTGATCATCTGCCAGTACTCTTTGTCACTCAGATGAAGTTCAGGAAGCCTTGCCGCTGGCGTTCTGGCAAAGTTCACCACAATGGTCTCTTTCGGGACTTCGGGAGTTTCCTGAGACCAATGCTCCGTCACCAGCCGAAGACGATCCGGGTTCGATCGCGAATGAAACTCTTCCGCGGTTTCACGAGGGACCGAAGCCCACCATTCGTAGAACTGGCCGACTGTCTTCTGCAGTTCCGGATCGCTGTTCGTTTCTTCAAAGAGGGATTGAATCTGCTCCTGACGCTCCGCTGACTGTGACTTCAGGTCGTCGTAACTGAGCCGAATCACTCGCTGTTGTTCCGTCGGCATTGCCGCGTATTCTGCAGCCAGAGCTTCCAGCTGGCGGCGTTCCTGGCTGCTGGTCCCGAAGACAGCGACGGCCATGCCGGTGCCTGCCGCTATGCTGATGACGGGCACAACCAGACGATTCAGAAGAGACTGTCTCATGGCTGCTTCTCCTCTGCTTTCTGCTTCGAAAGTTCCTTCAGAAAATCCACATCAGGGAGTGGTCGAAGCCTCTGATATTCTTTGAGCAGATTCAGTTCACGAAGCAGTTGCTGGTCATCGGCCGAAGTGCGCCGAAGATCTGACTGGCGAGCCAGCAGCAGTGCGGCACTTGTTGCACCAAACCCAACGAACAGCCACAGCAGGATGCGGCCAAAGGGAATCGATGCGACTCTTCGGGCCAGTCCCTGCTGAGACGAAGTAACGGTCTGCGACTCAGCGGAAATCGCGGTGATGGATGCGAGTGTCTTCCGGGTAAATTCTCCGCTGGCTGTCGGCTCACCGAGAGTATTCAGCATCTGCCATGTGCGGTCGAGAGTCTCGGCGTACTGCCGCAGATCTCGATCCTGTGCCAGGCGTTTTTCAAGACGCTCCGAATTGGAATCGTCGAGTTCACCGTCGAGGTACGCAACGAGTTCCGTCAGCCGAGGATCTTCGGAATCCTCAGTCTCGTCGGAACGCGTTGTGTTGTCGGAATTCGACATGACCTCAACTACTCGCTATCTAAACCATCGGCCTACAAAAATCGTTCGAGAGCTTCCTTCAGTTTTCCTCGAGCACGGGACAGCAGTGACTTCACAGCCACGACTCCCAGTCCCATCACTTCACCAATTTCTTCGTAACTCATCTCTTCAAACTTGTGAAGGACAACCGCCGTTCTCTGACGTTCACTCAGTTCCTCGATCGCCATCCGAACGACATCTCTCATTTCATTGGAATCAAGCTGTCGTGTCGGCATGAGAGCCGATTTTTCTGCCAAATTCTGCTCATTTACCTGAAATTCATGGGCGTCCGAGGAGTTTGCGAGCGGGATCTCCCGCCGTCGCACACTGCCACGCTTCTGGTTGCTGGCCAGGTTATGAGCAATCCGGAAGAGCCAGGTCGAGAACCGTGCTGTCGCCTCATAGCGTTCGCGCGACCGGTAAACACGCAGAAAGCACTCCTGAGCAAGATCCTCAGCGGCAGCTCGGTCGTGAACCAGGTGGAAAAAGAACCCCACAAGCCGATCCTGGTAGCGCAATACCAGTTCCTCAAAGGCTGTGTTGTCACCCGCCGAAACCCGAAGCATCAGCTGCACATCCGGATCAGTGAGGTATTGGTTCGGAAGTGACTGAGAAACCAAACGGGCGCTCCGCGCGGATCAGAAGTGTCGACTCAAAAGCGGAATTTAAGCGCGGACAATCGCGCACAAATAATATGGTGCGGCAGGCTGACTCACTTTATTGCCCACATCCGCCCTGCCGCAAGCGAGCAGACACTTGCAGCACTGACATTCAGATAAACTGTCTGACTCGACGCAGTTCGTTCCGCAAGACCGTTCCTTCCCCTGAATGGTCTCCTGCGGCGGACTTTCCAGCCAACTTCCGCGCATAAAAAAACCTCGGCTGGTTTGAGCCGAGGTTATGACCCCAAGGGGATTTGAACCCCTGTTACCGGAATGAAAATCCGATGTCCTAGGCCTGACTAGACGATGGGGCCTTGAGCGGTCCGGAGAATACAGTGAACCGGCCTATGGTTCAATTCAGCGGACCGAAGTGTCGGAGGATTCTTCGGAACCTTCCTGGGAAAACTTCAGTTTTTCCCCAAGAATAGCGTCGAGGACTTCCTGTCGATGAACGGATACGTCACGAGGTGCCTGGATGCCAATTCGCACCTTGTCCCCTCGGACATCTACAATCGTGATCACGACATTGTCGTTGATCACAATGCTCTCGTTTTTCTTCCTTGATAGGACCAACATAAAACCTCTCCCGACCGATGGCGTTCAGCTGCTGTCACAGCTTCCCTCCTGAGCGCAGATCACAGCGAAACCACAACATCGTGTGGAATCATCGTAGATCTGCGACAACGCATCGTCAACGGGACAATCGGCAATTCCTGCCGATGCCACAGTTTACGTCGCCTACGGAAAGGAAGAGTGCACAGATGTTCTGTGCACTCAATGCTTTCAGTCCGATTGGATGTCGGGGATTCCTGTACGCTGGAACTCACCGGACGGCTTGCGGCATTCCGCCACAAATCCGGGTCAACGGAACTAGATGAGTTCCTTCAGCTTCTTCAGAGCCTTGACCTTAACGACCTTCTTGGCTGGCTTTGCTGGGTAAACGCGTGGCTGGCCGGTTCGAGGATCGGTGCCAGTGCGTTCCTTGGTCGCTGGGCGAGAATGAACATAGATCTTCAACATGCCTGGAAGCGTGAAGATGCCAGGTCCCTTAGCAATGTTGGAAGAAATCAGAGTTTCCAGAGCTTCCAGCACGGCGCCGATTTCCTTACGGCTCTGGCCAGTGGCTTCTGCCAGTGAATTCAGGATATCGGACTTGGAAATAGACTTTGGCTTGGATGCTTTCTTGGCCATTCGAGGAACTCTCCTTCAAATCAATTTTCAGTGCTGGACAAAACTAGTTCGGATGAGGGTGTCCGGTGAGATTTCGCACGAATCCCTCCTGTTTTTCGCCGGAAGTAGAGTTCTGATCACCTGGGGTGTCAATCCTTCAGAAGTCGGAAAATCGTTTTTTCGCTGAGTTTTTCGATGTTTCCGGATTCTCGCCGCTCCTGATTGAAGAACAGCCCGGCTCGGTGGACCTCGCCTTCTTCCGCTTAATTACAAGATCCAAACGGTGAGTACAAGCACACACGGGAGCCGTTTCAAGTTTTGTGGAAATGCCCGGAAAAACTGTGATTTCCCGGTGCTGCCGGTTCATTCCTGCAATTCTGCCGTCACTCCGCGAGAATGCAGCGTCACGGAATACCGGCCTGCATTGACAAACAGCGCTCCTCAACCCCCAAAAAGGTGTGCTGGATCACGAAAGTCGGGCTCAGCACACGGGACCTGAATCTTCCCAGGACGTATAGTCCAGCTCTTCATTCCCGCCTCTCCGTTTTCTTCCGGAGATTCTCCCATGCGATTGTCACGCTCTCCGCGTTCCTGCTCACTCGGCTTTGCCTCAGCGTTGCGAAACAGAGTCTTTGCGTTGACCGTCTCTGTCATGTGCGTTTGGACTGCGACCAGATCGTTCGGACAAGATTCAACGAAGTCGGACTCTACTTCGAAGGCAGGCAATCCGGCCTGCCTTGATGAAAGCAATCCGTGGTATCCGCACAAGAATTTTCCGAAGCTCATCACGCCGCAATGGGTCGGTGAAGATGGCGTTGATGCAGTCATCGTTCTGGCGATCGATGACATGCGAGACCCGGCGAAGTATGAAGCATGGCTTCGTCCTGTGCTGAATCGACTGAAGCAGATCGACGGTCGAGCTCCCGTCAGCATCATGACGAACGAAGTGAAGCCCGATGATGCTCAACTTCAAAGCTGGCTTGGCGAAGGGCTCAGCATTGAATGCCATACGATCGATCACCCATGCCCCATTCTTCAGGGCGGTGACTTTGCGAAGGCCAAGTCAACGTATGACCGCTGCGTTGACCTGATGGGACAAATCCCCAACAACAAGCCCGTCGCGTTTCGAACGCCCTGCTGTGATTCGCTGAATACTGTCAGCCCGCGATTCTTCTCGGAGATCTTCAGTGGCACAACTGAGAACGGCAACGTCCTGCAGATCGATTCGTCGGTCTTTATGTTCTACACCTCAGAAGACGATTCGCTGCCCAAAGATCGAGTTCTCGACAGTAACGGTAAGGAACGGTTCTGGAAGTACCTGCCGAAGAACAACAAGTACGGCGGAAATACTCACGACACCTTTGTGAACTACATCAAAAACTATCCGTATCCGTATGTGATCAACAACTCGTGCTGGGAAATCCCGTGTCTCGCTCCCAGCGACTGGTCAGCTCAGCACCTTCACGGCGTCCACAACCCAATGACCGTGGACGACTGGAAAGCCGCAATCGATCTGACGGTTCATAAGCAAGGCTGCTTCAGTCTGGTCTTCCATCCTCATGGCTGGATCAAGCCTGAACAGGTTGTCGAGATGATCGATCATGCCGTGGCGAAGCACGGGAACAAGGTGAAGTTCCTGAACTTCAGGGAGGTGGCGGAGAGGCTTGAGAAAGCGGAGAGCGGAAAGCGGAAAGCCGAGTTCGTCGAATCAAAACGTCGTTATGAACAAACACACAACAACGAGGAAAGCGCTGCGGCAAGGGCACTGGTGCAGTCCAAAGAATTTGACCAGTGGTGGAGCGGAGAAACGCAGACTCCTCCTTTCGGGCTGAAGCCAATCCGCCGCCCGGATGGAACTCCCAATGGCTTCTTCATCCACGAACGGCATTTCTGCTGGATCAACGAAGACACGGCGAAGCTGCCGGATTTGATGTATCGGGTTTCGTTTGATGAGGTCGTTGCGGCCGCCCAAAGTCGCCGTCACTCTCAGAGTGACGAACCCGCGAAGCATGATGATGCGTCAGATGTCAACGGAAAGGCGACGAACAAGGACGTCGCAGTTCATCACTCAGAGAGTGACGGCGACTTTGATCCCGTTCCCATCGGCGCGGCGGTTGTGGATATCACGCCCGACTACCCGGTGCGACTCACCGGTTATGGCAATCGCCTGAAAGAGTCAGAAGGCGTGGCGGTGAAGATTCATGCGCGGGCGATGGTGATTGGTACCTTGGCGAGCGGCAGGGCGTCAGCCCTCCGAGATCAGGCGCCACCACGGACTGTCGACATCAGCGATTCCACGGAAGAGCAAGTACTGAATCGCAATGAAACTCATGGGAGCGACACTCGGAGGGCTGACGCCCAGCCGCTCGCCATTTTGATCACAGTCGACAACTGCGGCGTGCCGCTCGAAATGACCGAAGCGGTGTATGCTCGCATTGCAGCGAAGCACAATATTCCTCGTGCGAACTTTGCGATTTGTTCGACTCATTCCCATTCCGCGCCGTGGCTGCGAGGTTTCGCGCCGAATATCTTTGCGGAAGTCCCGGACGACCACGCGGCGCATCTGGCTCAGTATGAGAAGGAACTCACGGACAAGCTTGTAGAAGTCGTCGAGCAGGCCATTGCGAATCAGCGACCGGGGCATCTGTCTCTGGGTTACGGCGAAACTGGCTTCGCGATGAATCGCCGGTCTCTGAAAGAAGGTAAATGGGTTGGCTTTGGCGAAGTGCCAGATGGGCCGACCGACAAGCGAGTTCCCGTCCTGGCAGCTCATGATGCCGATGGAAAACTCATCGCAGTGCTGGCGAATTATGCGTGCCACTGCACCACGGAAACCGGTGAGTTCAATCAGATCAGCGGCGACTGGGCCGGCTTCGCAGCGGATATGCTCGAAGCAGACTTCCCCGGCGCTGTGGCACTCATCGCCATCGGCTGCGGCGCGGATGCCAATCCTTCGCCGAGAGGAACTCATGAGCAGGCGAAGGGGCATGGACGGACGATGGCGGATGAGGTGAAGCGGATCCTGGCGATATCCAATGCGTCAAACCCCCTCATCCGGCCTCCGGCCACCTTCTCCCCCGATGCCGGGGGAGAAGGAATGTTGCATCGCATCAATCCCGCCATTCGCGGCAGCATCGCTCGCATCGATCTGCCGCTTGCCCCGATTCCGACTCGAGCGGAATGGGAAGAAGCGGCGAAGCGTCTGGGTGTTGAAGGTTCACGTGCACGCTACTTTCTGAAGATGTTGGAAGACGGCCAGGAGATTCCAACGACTGTTCCCAACTATCCCGTTCAGGCATGGTGTTTCGGCGATGACCTGGCCATGGTCTTCCTCGGCGGCGAAGTCGTTGTGGACTATTCGATTCGCATGAACGACATGTTTGTGAGCGATCGTCTGTGGATCAACGCGTACAGCAACGACGTTCCCTGCTACATCGCGTCGGCTCGACTGCTGCGTGAAGGCGGTTACGAATGTGATTCGTCGATGCTCTATTACCGCCGACCGACTCGACTGGCTCCGGAAGCGGAAGATCTGATCTGCGACACCGTCCAGAAACTGCTGCCTCACAGCTTCTATTCGGAAGCTCTTCAAAAAGACTTCCCCGCGCCGAAGGCTCCGGAGGAATCATTGAAGTGCATGACGACTCGGCCCGACCTGCGGATCGTCCTTGCGGCGTCAGAACCACTCATTCGCGACCCGGTCGCGTTTGACTGGGATGAACGAGGACGGTTGTGGGTTGTGGAGATGGGGGATTATCCAGAGGGCCATTCGATGGCGAGCGGCAGGGCGTTAGCCCTCCGAGAACCCGCATCAGGTTCTGTGGAATCTGGGCAATCAGTTGACGCACTCGGTGGGCTGACGCACAGCCGCTCGCCTGAGCACTCGGGCCGCGTTCGTCTGCTCGAAGACACCGACCACAACGGCGTCTACGACAAGGCCACGACGTTCCTGGACAACCTGGTGTTTCCCAATGGCATTCATTGCTGGCGAGGTGGCGTCATTGTCACGATGGCGCCGGAAGTCTTCTATGCGGAAGACACCAACGGTGACAACGTCGCTGATGTTCGCAAGACGCTGTATCGAGGTTTCGTCGAAGGCAACCAGCAGCACCGCATCAACGGCCTTCGCTGGGGACTGGATGGCTGGCTGTATCTGGCGAATGGGGATAGTGGTGGGGTGGTTGAGGGAACGGGACTGACTCCTGAAACACAGGCGAGCGGCAGGGCGTCAGCCCCCCGAGAACACGCATCTGATGCTCCGGACACTGAACCAGCACAAAACGCACTCGGAGGGCTGACGCCCAACCGCTCGCCTGTCAGTCTTCGAGGTCGCGACCTGCGCATCAATCCGGATACGAATGAGCTCGACGCTGTTTCCGGCCAGACTCAGTTCGGTCGGGAACGCGACGATTTTGGTAACTGGTTCGGAAACAACAACTCGAACCCGATCTATCAGTTTGTGCTCGAAGATCATTACGTACGGCGAAATCCTCATGCCAGCATTTCTCAGGTAATCGTTCAGGTTGCGGCGATTCCAGGAGCGGCTCCGGTCTATCCCACCAGCCGCACGCTGGCTCGGTTCAACGACTTCGCGTACGCCAATCGATTCACATCGGCGTGCAGCACGATGATCTACCGCGACACATTTCTCGGTGAGCAATTTTACGGGAACGCGTTTACCTGTGAGCCGGTTCATAACCTGGTATCGCGTCTTGTGCTGACTCGCGATGGCTACGTTTTCAAAGGTGAACGTGCACCCGATGAGCAGCAGTCAGAGTTCCTTGCTTCAAGTGACAACTGGTTCAGGCCCACGATGGTTCGCACGGGTCCCGACGGAGCCATCTGGGTGGCCGACATGTACCGCGCTGTGATCGAACACCCGGAATGGATCCCAGCCGAATATCAGCGCAAGATGAATCTGTATGCCGGCAATGACATGGGGCGGATTTATCGGATCGTGCCGGCGGGGGAATGTTGTGGTTCGGCGAGCGGCAGGGCGTCAGCCCTCCGAGACAACGCGCCTATCGCAGAGAATCAAAAGCAACAAAACGCACTCGGAGGGCTGACGCCCAACCGCTCGCCGGGGAATGAAGCGTTCTTCGACAAACCCTGGAACGAAATCCCTCTCGACGCTCTCATCAAGCGTCTCGAAAGCCCCAACGGCTGGTGGCGTGATACGGCGCAGAGGATTCTGGTTCATCGGCTGAAGGAACTGACAGAGAGTGAAGAGTCGAATCTGCAACTGTTGCAGGTTCACGCGGCAGCGCAGACGGCTCAATCGCGAGTTCAAACTGCTGCACTCCTGGAACTCACGGCCGATTCCACGACGGACAAACTCCAGCCCGAAATGTTGCAATCACTCGCGGTGCCGATGCACAACGATCCTCATCCGGAAGTTCGTCGCTACGCCGTGAGACTCCTTGAGCCGACATTGCGGCAGGGGAAGGTGAATGAGCCTGCGCAGGAGATGCTGCGAACTCTCGCACAAGACTCCGACATGGGCGTTCGCTTGCAGGTGGTGTTGAGTCTCGGTGAGTGTCCGGATGATTCTGTCGCGGAGATCCTGGCCAAAGCGTTTCGTGGCAGCATGGCCGATGACACTCTTCGAGCGGCTGCGTACTCTTCTTTGACTGAACAGAACATTCGTCGAACACTGGCAGCCAACCTCGAGGCTCCATCGGGAGAGCTCAACGAGCGGCTGATCCTGATGCTCGTGGGACAAGCCGCAGAGTTTGGTGAAACCTCGGAGATTGGTCGTCCGCTCAAGACTCTGATGGCGTCAATTGATGAAAACGCCAGTGCCGATCGTTACACCGTCGTCCACACGCTGCTGATGCAGATGAGCAGTTCTGAGGCGATGAAGGATCTGCGAAACGACACGGAATTCACATCCTCTGTCGCCAAAGCGGTTGAGGCCAGCCTCCGGACAGCTCGCAATGCAGATGCGGACGAACAAATCCGAGGACTCGCGTTGAGGTTCAGCGAAACTGCCATGCACGTCGCGGGAAGGGATCCGATTGATGTGACGGAATTCACGTCCCCACAAATGCCGCCGACTCTCCAAAAAGCCGCAACAACAATTCTGGCTCTGCGAAGCGATGAGTCCTCTATGCGTCAGCTGATTCAACTCTGGCCGACACTGACACCCGAACTGCGTCACGGCGTGATTGAGATTGCGGAGTCACGTGAAGCCGCGATCGCGCTGCTGCTGTCGGCGAAGGAAACTATTACTTCGCAGGATTTCAATGCAGCACAGCGAGATCTTCTGTTGAATCACCGCAGCGACAGGGTCAAAACGCTGGCTCGGGAGCTGTTTGGCGAAGATCACCTGACAGCCCGCTCCGCCGTCGTCGACGATTTCAAATCTCAGATTTCAAACTTCAAATTTGAGATCTCAAAAGAAGAGCAAATCACAGCAGGAAAACGCGTCTTCGAAAAACGCTGCGCAACGTGTCACCGCCTGCAGGATGTTGGCAAGGAAGTCGGAGCTGATCTGGCGGCACTCAAGGATCGTTCAACAGACTCACTGTTGACCGCCATCCTCGATCCGAACAAAGCGGTCGAAGCGAAGTTTCTGACATACACCGTCGTTACGAAAGAGGGCCTGCAGTATTCCGGGATGCTGAAGAGTGAAACCGGTGGCAGCATGACTCTGATTGGCAGTGATGGTGTGGCCGTGACGATTCCGCGAGCCAACATCGAAGAGCTCGTAAGTACGAAACGTTCACTGATGCCGGAAGGTCTTGAGAAGGATCTGACGGTTCAGGATCTTGCCAGCGTTGTTGCATTCGTGCAGTCTACTGGAACTCCCTGGAAACGTTTTGACGGCAATGGTCCCCGAACGGTTCAGTCGGATGCTGATGGGACCATCACGCTTCCCGCGGCCGCCGCGGAGATCTACGGTCCGAATCTGGTCTTCGAATCGAAGTACGGTAACCTCGGCTTCTGGACCTCCACCGACGACTACGCCAAGTGGACGTTTGATGTTCCGACTGATGGTTTCTGGACCGTGGAACTCGACTTCGCCTGCGATGACAGCACGGCAGGCAGCCTGATTCGCTTCTCGACGGGGAACCGCATGCTGACCGCTCGAGTCCCCGGAACCGGCAGCTGGGACAATTACGAAACCTATCGAGCCGGAACGATCGATCTTCATGAAGGCAAAGGCCAGCTCATCCTGACAGCCCCGTCCGCTCCGCCGTTCGCTTTGATTGACCTTCGAGCCGTGAGACTGATTCCTCCCGGGAAATAGCAAGGGCTGAAAAGCCCTTGACCCGGGGAGCCTACCGGCTCGTTGCCAAATCCCCGCTCACGTTGTTCGCTTGCCTCAAATAGGCCAATACCGTGCGCACCAGAAACAAAAGAAGACTCCAATGTATGAGTTTCCTCCGCCAGTCTGGTCAATGCAGAATTGGTCCATTGGCGGTATCGCCCTGTGTGTGCTGACCACCATCGCTGCGGTCTTCGCCGCAAAGTACACGCGAGGTCGTCTGAGCCATCTGGTGGCATGGATATTCGTGGTGCTCGTGAGTTTTGCGAGCCTGACGACTCATCTGGGGCCACCGGTCGTTACCTATGTCACATATGCACCACACCGCTATCTGCTGTATTGTCCTCTGGTGATCGTGGTCGTTGGAGTTGTCACTCTTGTCCGTTTGTACTTCACGAACGCTCGGCCCTTGCTGCATGAATCTGTCGTGTACGGCATCATCCTGATTCTGTCCATCAGTCTTGTTTGGTTGCCGTCACAGCAAACGGTTGATGCCCCTTCCAGAACGCGTTGCAAGAACAACCTCAAGCAACTGGCTCTTGCCATGCACAACTATCTCGATGTTGCTGGTCGCTTCCCGCCAGCCGTTCAGGGGACACCTCCGATAAGCTGGCGAGTCCGTTTGTTGCCGTGGATCGAACAATCCAGGCTTTTGGAAAGCTACGACCAGTCCAAAGCCTGGGCCAGCGAAGAAAATCGCCCGTTGCTGAGCACCGAGGTCCGTCAGTATGCATGCCCCAGTCGACCTTCATCTTTCAACGAGCAAGGTCACTTCCTGACCTCGTACGTTGCTCCCACCGGAAGTGAAACGATGTTCTATTCTGAGCAGGGAACAGCCATGGACGAATTTCAGGATGGCATCAGCAATACCATGATGCTTGTGGAAGCCTGCGGAAGCTCCATCGTGTGGTCGGAACCGCGGGATATCGACGTGGCTACAACGCCCATCGGAATCAATCTCCCCGGCCGCGAATTTGGAGAGTCCGATAGCCTCATGTCGTCATGGCACTCAGGAGGATCACAGGCGGCACTGGCTGATGGCTCCGTGAGATACTTCAGTGCGTCAACGGACCCCATGATCCTCAAGGCCATGGTGACTCGAAACGGCGGTGAGCTCGTTGATGACACGGCGTTCTGACCTCACCCGCAAGAGGAACAATTCCATGATCATGCACTCGCTGACATCCGGTATCGCGTGTTTCCTGATGACCGCGTGCCTGTGTGCTGGATTCCCTGTGGCACTTTGTGCGGATGAGGCGGCCAAAGAACTGCAGATCGAAGTGTTTCCGGCATTGCCTCAGACGGAGGGATTTGCTGGAGCGTTCACAGGAATCTCGGATGGTCATCTGCTGGTAATGGGAGGGGCCAATTTTCCCAACGGCAAACCGTGGGAAGGTGGTACGAAGGTCTGGTATCGGTCGATCTATGCGGCTCGACTGGAGGAGTTGAAAGCCACAACGTTGCCTGGTGACAAGCCCTCCGTTGCCGAACCACGTACGTCCGAATCATCGCCGTGGAAGATCATTGGGCAGCTTCCGGGCGAACGCGGATACGGACTCGCGGTGACTCATCGCGATCGAATCATCTGCATTGGCGGCAGCAATTCGACCTCGCATCTGTCAGACGTGATTGCTGTCGGCCTCAGGAATCAGCAGATTCACCTGGCGACTCTGCCATCGCTTCCGATGACTCTGGCGAACTTCAGCGGCGCGCTGGATCGAGACATCATCTATGTGGCGGGCGGTCAGGAGATGGCTTCTTCCGTGACGGCGTCCGAGCACATCTGGATGCTGGACCTGTCTGAGCCTCAGCCGAAATGGACCGAGCTTCCTGTGTGTCCCGGACCTCCTCGGATCCTGGCCACCAGCGCGGCGGGACAAGGATCGTTCTGGCTCATAGGCGGTGCGAGTCTTCGAGAAGGCTCGGACGGCAAGCCGGTTCGAACGTACCTTCGCGATGTCTGGAAGTATTCATGCACAACCGGCTGGGAACAAATGCCTGACCTGCCGACGCCGCTGGTTGGTTGTCCTTCACCTGCACTGATGATGAACGGTGATCCGGTGATCTTCGGAGGCGACGACGGTACTCAGGTTGGCCAGGACCCTCAAAAGCACCGAGGCTTCCGGCGTGCGATTCTTCGTTATGTGCCCGGTGCAGATTCTGATGATGCGTCCTGGTCAGAGATTGGACAACTTCCGTTCGGCAGTGTGACAACGAATGCTGTTCCTGAATCACATTCGATCTGGATTCCCACCGGAGAAATCCGCCCCGGCATTCGAACACCGAACATCCTCAAGGTGAGCCTGCCATAGTGTAGAACGGCTGTCCTCAGCCGTTTCGAGTTTGGTGCGGGCAGTGAAGCGATTGAGGACAATCGCTCTACACTTCCGCATGCACTCAACAGCTTCCGGTGCCTGGGGCACACGCCCTTCAGGCGTGCTACCCGTTTTCACGCACGACTGAACACTGAAAACTGAACACTGAAAACTGAAATGCGATTGGGGACAATCGCTCTACACTGGGCGGGAACGCGGAAAACCGGGCCAATCTGAGTCTTCAAACCTGGAAACATGCCGGAACCAGGCGGACTTGCCGATTGTCATCCTCGCAAATGGTCCTGTTCCCCTTCCGGCGAGTGGCAGACATCGGTATTTTCCGGCTCAAATTCCCACAGGTCGTATCAAATATCGCCGCTTTTGGCAGACTGTCCTATGAATGACAACACTCCGGTTCATCGTGACTTCGTTCGGCAGATCGTGGAAGACGATCTGAAGACCGGCAAGTGGGAAGGCCGTGTTCAGACTCGATTTCCCCCCGAACCGAACGGCTATCTGCATATCGGCCATGCGAAAAGCATCTGCCTGAATTTCGGCATCGCGAAGGAATACAACGGCCTCTGCAATCTTCGCTTTGACGACACGAACCCGGAAAAGGAGGACACGGAATACGTGGACTCCATCATGGAAGACGTTCGCTGGCTGGGCTTCAGCTGGGACGACCGCCTGTTCTATGCGTCCGACTATTTCGAGCAGCTCTACGAATGGGCGGAGAAACTGATTCGCGACGGCAAAGCGTACGTCTGCAGCCTGCCCATGGAAGAAATTCGATCAGGCCGAGGAACGCCGTCGGAGCCAGGCGTTGCCAGTCCGTACCGCAGCCGAACGGTCGAAGAAAATCTCGATCTGTTCCGCCGCATGCGAGCCGGCGAGTTCGGTGATGGAGCGCATGTGCTTCGAGCGAAGATCGATATGGGGCATCCTCATATGCTGCTTCGCGATCCGATCATGTATCGCATTCGACATGCCGAACATCATCGCACCGGAAACAAGTGGTGCATTTATCCGACCTACGACTATGCTCACGGTCAGTCAGACTCGATCGAGAAGATTACTCATTCGATCTGCACGCTCGAATTCGAAAATCATCGACCGCTCTACGACTGGTACTGTCAGGCCCTGGGCATTCATCATCCTCAGCAGATTGAATTCAATCGTCTGAACCTGACGTACACGATGATGAGCAAGCGTCGGCTGCTGGAACTGGTGAAGGGCAACTACGTCAGCGGCTGGGACGATCCTCGCATTCCAACCCTTCGAGGTTTGCGACGTCGAGGCTACACGCCGGAAGCCATTCGTGCGTTCTGTGCGTATGTTGGCGTTACCAAGAATAACGCCGTCATGGACATGGGCGTTCTGGAAAATCACATTCGTGAAGACCTGAACCGCCGCGCGGAACGACGCATGGCGGTTCTGAATCCGCTGAAGGTTGTCATCACGAATTATCCGGAAGGTCAGACGGAAGACATGTCGGCCATCAACAATCCGGAAGACTCATCCGCCGGAAGCCGCACGGTTTCGTTTGGTCGTGAGCTGTACATCGAACGAGACGACTTCATGGAAGATCCTCCAAAGAAGTTCTTCCGCCTGTCACCCGGAAAGGAAGTTCGTCTGCGATGGGCGTACTTCATTACGTGCACGGGAGTCGTCAAGAACGATGCGGGCGAAGTCATCGAAGTGCATTGCACGTATGACCCTGCAACGCGTGGCGGAGATGCGCCTGATGGCCGCAAAGTGAAGGCAACTCTGCACTGGGTTTCTGCGAAACACGCTGTCGCTGCGGAAGTTCGCCTGTACGATCATCTGTTCTGCAAAGAAGACCCGGACGACGTCGCCGATCCGTCGCTCGACTGGAAATCCAACCTGAACCCGAACTCCCTGCACGTGGTTTCGAATGCGTGGCTGGAGCCTGAACTGGGCAAAGCCGCAATCGGCGATCGATTCCAGTTCGAACGCCTGGGTTACTTCTGCGTCGATGCCGACAGCAAGCCCGGCAAACTGATCTTCAATCGAACCGTCACGCTGAAAGATCAGTGGGCCAAAGAGCAAACAAAAGGCGCATAGACCGTGTTGGTGAAGTGAACGCAGAAATGCGGGAGCGACGGTCCCAGTAGTTTCCGCTGCAGATCGAAAGAGCACGATACTGTGCTTTCGGCCCAACGGGCCATCAACATATTAGCCCGGGGCACCGCCCCGGGTTCGCTTTGTTTCGCCCCGTTGGGGCTTAGGATGTGGTGCGGTCCATTTCCTGGGGCGCTGCCCCAGGCGGATTTGTAATTGCCCCATTTGGGGCGGCATCGACTCGCAGCGGTTTCGACGCATTAATGCCGAGCGCCGCGAAGGCGGCGATCAGGTTCACGACCGCGCAGGCAGTGAAGGCATGATTCCACGCGATTGCTCCCGTCGCAGCACCGGCGGTGGCTCCGACGAACAGGCCAAAGAACTGAGGCGACAAGGCGGCTCCGAAGTTGCCCCACATGTTGGCCCAGCCGACGGCCGATCCGACATAGCGGCCACCAACGTCCTGACCGAAGGCCCACACCGCAGGAGTTCCCAGATCGGTTGCGAGTCCTACGACCGCAAGACACAGCGTGGCACCGACGGCCGTATCGACCAGGTGAATGCTCAGTAAGGCACACGTCACGATGACGCGGGAAATCGCCAAAGCCAGTGACCGTCCCCAGCGCAGGCCGAATGTGCTGGTGAGTGAATCTGTGAAGAATCCTCCCAGAAACATCCCGATGATACCCGCGGCCAGCGGCAGGCTCTGCAGCCAGCCCTGGCTTTGCTGAGTCGTGTTGTAGGCCTGCTGCAGAAACTGAGGCATCTTCGTGACAAGAAACCCCCAGCCAATGTTGGCCGCGAACTGAACGAAGCAGTTCATCCACATTGGGAACGAACCCACCATTGCCATGATCGGCGGAAACTCTGAGGCACTCTTTGAAACGGGAGGAGCGGTATCGCCTTCCCGAATTCGCGCCAGTTCATCTTCGCTGACCGCAGGATGCAGATGCGGCCAGTCTCGAAACCACCACATGAAGATGATCGCAATGATGATCCCGACAATGCCATACAGCATCATCACCGGTCGCCAGCTGGTGATCGCCGCAACCGCATCATCCGGCGCACTCGCCCAGCCTCGCCCGTACGTCCACAGCAGCATCAGTTGAATCGTCAGCACAGGAGCCACAGCGCCGCCAAGCCGGCCACCGATCGCAATCAGTGCACTCGCTTTGCCTCGCGAACGAAGAGGAACCCAGCGACGCACAATGCTGGCTGCCAGAGGATACGCGCCGGCTTCGAACAGTCCGCAGGCCATGCGAAGAATCCAGGCCACCGTCAGAGTGTTTGCGATTCCCATCAACGCGGTGACCAGCGACCAGAGAATGATGTACGAGCCCAGCATCCAGCGTGCTCCAAAGCGATCGCCAAGCCAGCCAGCCGGAAGCTGCCCGAGTGCGTACATCCAGAAGAAGGCTCCCAGAACCTGATCCACCTGAGCACTGGAAATTCCAAGATCCTTGCCGAACGCGTTGGAGGCGGTGCTGAGGCAAACACGATCCAGATACAACAGCACGGCGACCAGTGTGGCGAGCAGCACCATCACGTGGCGAACGTGCGACACACCCCTCGGTCGGATATTCTCGAAATCATTCGCTCTGTCACTCGCCGCTTTCGATTCTGCCGCACCCCTGAGATTAATCGTGTCGTCAGTGGAGAATGTATGGCTGTCGCTGGAACTCGTCATGGTTGCCAGTGTCCGATCTGTTCAAACGGTTCCATGGGGCGGCGACGATGATGAAACACCAGAGCACCCGCGTCGGCCGTCGTTACACCGTTGGTGTTGATGCGAATCAGCCGACTGCAAACAGGAGCATACGCGGCAAACGGTGCGTGCACACCCTTCAGCACAATCGCGGCGAAATCATTCGGGTTCACTCCCTGCGACACAACCTGCTGCAAACTCAACGGTGCGACTCGCAGAGTTGTCGCAATCACCGTGATACCCGTGGATTCTCCGCGAAGAACGGCTGTTCGTCCCTGATCAAACTTCGAATAGCCGCCATGCCGCGCTTCCGACTCCGTGAATCGTCCGTCGGTGATGTTCAACACGGTCCATGTGTCATTCAACGGTGGTCCATGTCGTTCCGGATCCAGACGTCCGCCGACGGCCGCGGTGAATTGTCCATTCACACCAGCGTCAACGGCTCGCTGAACAGCTTCTGCATCTGCAATCACGGTCAGCAATGGACCATGGCCTTCGCGGATCCAGCCGTGAGCAATCCAGGTCCCATCGCCTGGACTTCCTCCGCCAACGTTGTCACCCATTTCGAGGAGACCCACTGGGCAGCGTTCATTGCTGTAGTGGAACTCGCCAGAGTTCCTGTCATCAGCCAACTGGTCGTGGAACTCGCCAGAGTTCCTGTCATCAGTGAGCGTCATAGGATCTCTGGCGAGATCCACTACATATTCTTTCATGGCTTTCTGCCGGATCTTCAGCGCGAGTTGAATTCCCTCGGAGACAGAAATGAGCTGGCCTCGAAAGTCCTCACGCGATGCCCACCAGATGGTTGCCATCTCGTTTGCCGCCTGCTGAGCCAGCGTGGCATCGTATTCGGCAACCGTCACAACGGACGCACCCATTTCATGAACATCGGAATAGGGAAAGCCATACAGACAGGACACACACACCATTCCCGGCTGAGTCTGAAGTCGATCCGCGTGTTGCCAGAGTTTGACTCCCTGAGGCTCCGCGGTGGCCTGTCGTTCGATGTTCACGCAGAGCGGAAGCTGGACCAGCCGACACTTCGGGCGAGTTTCTCCGTTCAGAGTTCTCAGCATCAGTCGAGCCGCATCCTGGCCTCGTTGAAACTGATCGAGATGCGGATTGGTGCGATACCCAAATAGAGCATCGCAGGCGGACACCATGTTTTCCGAAACATTCGCATGCAGGTCCAGAGTCCCGATGATTGGCACTTCCGAACCGACGATCGCACGAACTCGCTGCAGCCAGTCACCATCCGCATCCGGCGCACTTTCAGCCACCGTTGCTCCGTGAGGTGCCACGAGCAGTCCGTCGAGCGGCAGGTGACTGCGAAGCTGTGCCTCCAGGCGAGTCATCAGCTCTGCCCAGCATTCCTTCGTGATCGTTCCGAACGGCATCGCTCGAGCCGCAAAGATGCCCACGGCTTCAACGTCGCTGGCCTGATCGATCACATCAATGAAGCCACCCACTTCATGCGGCGTCCCTCGAAACGCCTGCAGGACACCGTCTCCGTCAGTCAGCACATTCAGCCGAAAATGCTCAATCGTCGTCGGCTCATCCAGAAACGTGTTGCTCTCATGCAGCAGCGCGATGATCCCCGCACGTTTCATGCGACCCGGTCCAGGTTTGATCGCTCAGCGTTTTTCCCTTTTATTCCATTCTTGCTGCCGGAAGCCACTGAGCACCACCACCGACCGCAACTGCATAAAAGTACGCACCGCGTGTTTGAACCACAAGCAACGAAGTGGATTTGCCACATGAGCCCGAGGCGCTAGCCGAAACTGTGCTTCTGAATCACTCGCCAGTGAATTTGTCTTATGGGTGTTTTCAGCGGTGTTCTCGGCTAGCGCCTCGGGCTCAGGGTCCGAAGGAAATTTTCAAATTTCCGGTCATGATTCACCCCGGCCGGTTAAGTACTGACATCGCAGTGAATTTTCGACGGTGAAAAGGGTGTCCATCGTGGACGATCAAATCAAAAAGGCGACGAGACTCTGGACGGTGGCGCAGCCGGTGGTTTCTGCGTTTGTAGCGTCTGTCGTAAGGGATTTCTCGGCGCGGGACGATGTGCTGCAGGAAACGGCGGTGGCGGTGATCGAATCGTTTGATCGGTATTCTCCGGACCGGCCGTTTGTCGCATGGGCTCTGGGGATTGCGCAGAACCAGGTGAAGTTGTATTTTCGGCGGTGTCAGCGAGATCGGCTGGTTTGCAGTCCGGAACTGATGGAGGTCATCGGCGCGGCGTTTCAGGATCTTCCCGAGGAAGTTGTTCACTCGGTCGATCGACTGAATGAGTGCGTTCAGAAGCTGGATGATCGATCAAAGAAACTGTGTGATCTTCGCTACACGCACGATCTGAAACCAGCGGCGATCGCGGATGTGGTCGGTTTGACAGCCAACACCGTCGCGAAGGCTCTGCAGAGAATTCGTGAACAACTGAAATCATGTCTTGAGCGCACGTCAGCGGAAGATTCGGCGCTGAAAGGCGGGCTGACATGAGTCGCGGTGATCAGCTCATCCATGGTTTTCTGGACGATCAGCTCAGTGAGGAGCAGCATCAGGAACTTCTGCAGTGGCTTCAGGAGTCCCCCGAGAATGCTCGCCGGTTTGCCGCTGCAGCATTGCTGCATGATCGACTGAGGGCAGAGTTTCAGTCGCGAGCGATGATGCTGGGATCAGAGATTTCCGCAACACCGACGGCGTCTGATTTGTCACAGGGATCGGCAGAGACAGCCAGCCCGAAGCCGGCTGGCGAGGCGAGTATTTCACCGTCGAGATCACCACGCAGATCGTTCTGGCAGGCTCCACTGGTTGCTATCACGGTCATGAGCCTTGCTTTGTCCGCGCTGTTGATGTTCTGGAATGGCGTGGCAACTCCGACGGCAAATGCCGCGACCGTAGAGCTTGGTCGTCTCCTGTCGGCGAACGCTTCCGGCGATCTGCGAACTTACCAGATTGTTGTTGAAGAAACGGCTGTTCCTCAGAATCGTCGTCGAAGAACTCTGGAAGATGATCGTCCGCCGAAACCTCCGATGCAGGGCGCGACATTGTGGGTTCGAGGAACGTCGGAGTTTGTTCTGAAGCGATTCACGACGGATGGGCGCCCCTTTGTGACGGGCTGTGACGGCCATGTGAGCTGGGCGGTGAATCCTGACGGGCCGGTTCGAGTCAGTCGGGATCTGAGCCGGTTTAATCATGATGTGCCCGGTCATGAAAGTTCCATGCCTCTGAATCATTTCGAGGAGGCATTGAAACAGCTGCAGCGGACGTATGAACTTCAACTGCTTCCCGTTGAATCGCCGGAATCTGATGGCGATGGTGCAGAGTCTGGTGATCCGGCTGGCGGACAAACACCGTCGAGTCGCCTGTTGGTTGCGATCAAGAAACGTGGGGAACGAGGGCCGGCACGTGTTGAGATTCTGTATGAACCAGAGTCCGGTCGGATTTTTCAGATGCGGTTTATTGGGATGCCTTATGGTCCTGACCGCCTGACGCTTCGACTGACTCTGACAGAAAACGAACCCGTTGATGACGACTTTTTCGGACACGATGCGCATCACCTGCCTGATCGACGAATTGAAGAGGAGTAGACCATGGCGTTCTCAATGAAGCAAAGATTCGCAGCCACGGTCCTGGCGGTGGTCGCCGGCGGAGCGGGGACGTTTGCGTGCCTGTCGGGCCAATCGAATGACGAGCGTCCGGCAAAAATCCGCAAGCCGGAGATGGCGGATACGATTCGTGCCAACATGTATGCTGACAACTGGTTCATGATGTACATCAACGGAGAACTGGTGGCCGTCGATTCGATCTCGTTCATTCCTCACAACGTGATCTCCGTTGACATTCTTCCGAAGTATCCCATGACCATTGCCGTGATGGCGAAGGACAACGCGGATCCGTCCACCGGGATGGAGTATGCCAACACAAATATCGGCGACGCCGGATTCGTGCTCAAGTTTGCAGATGGGACGGTCACGAACGGCAGCTGGAAGGCGCTGGCTCTGTCATCCGGGCCAGTGGACCATGACACAAAGAATCCTCGCGTCGTCAATCAGCCGATCCCTGAAAACTGGTTTGCCGAATCGTTCGATGACAGTCAATGGAATGCCGCGAAGGAATATTCCACGGAGCAGGTGAATCCGAAGCAGCCGTATTTCGACACGGATTTCGAAGGAGCCCGTTTCATCTGGTCGGATGATATTGAACTCGACAACGTCGTGCTCTTTCGCCATGTCGTGAAGAGTCCTACGGATGGCAAACAGCGACCCGACTTTTCGAACCTGAACAACGTCGTGCCTGACAGCCCGCCCAAAAAAGGTGGCGGCAAGGGCGGCAAGAGAGGCTAGAGGTTAGAGGTTAGAGGTTAGAGGTTAGAGCCTGGAGGCTGGAGGTTTAGGAATGAATGTAACTCGTCGTTACTCAATTGGATGGCTGATCGCTGTGATTTCCTTTGCGCTGGTTTCGGTGCAGGGAAATCACGGAGGCTCTCGTCTGGTCGCTGCGGAACGTCCGAATATCATCTTCATGATGTCGGACGATCAGGGCTGGAACGGAACGTCGGTGCAGATGCATCCCGACTACAAGGATTCCAGGGGCAGCGTCTATCACACACCGAATCTGGAGCGGCTCGCTGCGGAAGGCATGAGATTCACCGCCGGGTATTCTCCGGCACCCGTGTGTTCGCCGACTCGCATCAGTATTCAAACTGGCAAGAGCCCGGCTCAGCTGCACTGGACCAAAGCGGCTCCTCCGGAAGAAGGTCACAAGCTGACGGAACCTCGGTTGATCAAGCAGATCGCTTCGTCAGAGAAAACAATCGGTGAGCTTCTAAAATCTGCCGGCTACGCAACTGCTCATTACGGCAAATGGCACATCTCGGGGAATGGTCCTGGGGCGAATGGCTACGATGAACATGACGGTGACACCGGCAACGAAAACGCGTTTCAGTTTCAGGATCCGAATCCCGTTGACATCTTCGGCATGGCGGAACGAACTGAGAAGTTCATGGCGAAGTGCCAGAAGGAAGGCAAGCCGTTCTACATTCAACTGTCCTGGAATGCTCTGCACGCTTCTGAAAATGCTCTGAAGGCAACGATGGCGAAATACCAGACGGCGTTTGGCGTTGCAACGGACAAGCGAGTCGCGGTGGCGGCGATCACGGAAGATCTTGATACCGGAGTTGGACGTGTTCTGGATTCCATCGACAAGCTCGGCCTTCGTGATTCGACGTATGTGATCTACATCTCCGACAACGGCGCGGGCGGTGGAAAGAACAATGTGCTCCGAGGCGGCAAGGGAGGAGTCTGGGAAGGTGGTATTCGAGTTCCATGGATCGTTCGTGGTCCTGGCGTCGCACCGAATTCCTGGTGCCATACTCGAGTTGTCGGATACGACCTTCTGCCCACGTTCTGCGAATGGGCGGGTGTCTCAAAGAAGGAGATCCCAGCCACGGTTGAAGGAGGCAGTCTTGCGTCCTTGCTGGCGAACGGAGGCAAAGGCGAGGTTCAGCGACCACGTCAGGAAATGATCTTCCACTTTCCTCACTACCAGGCGTCGGATGGCCCCCAGTCAGCATTGTATCTAGGCGATCTAAAACTGATTCGGTTTCTGGAAGACGATCATGTCGAACTCTACGACCTGTCCAATGACCTGACCGAACGAACCGATCTCGCTTCGAAACGTCCTGATGATGCCAAACGCATGAACAATCTGCTGACGGCCTATCTGAAGGACATCGACGCTCAGATGCCGACACCAAACCCGAACTACGATCCGAACCAGCCTGCACCGGAACGCAAAGGCGGCGGGCGAGGCGGCGCCATGAAAGGTGACAAGCCTAAACAGGGCGGCGGCAAAAACAAAAAGGGCGACAAAGGGAAAATGCCCAACAAATAGTCCCTCCAACTCGCCTCTACCAGCTCCCCTCCTGAACAAAGTTCGGGAGGGGTCGAGCGAGCGCCAGCAAGCTCGGGGGAGGGCCGCTTTCGTGAGTGAATGAAGGGCTAATAGTTATTGAAAATTGAAAAATGCAAATTGCCGCGCAACGAACATCCTCACTTCATTTTGCAGTCTTCAATCTCAAACAACAAATAGCGGAAGGGCGCAAGCCCTCCGGTTTCGATGCAACGGCTTTCGACACCGGACGTCTCGCGCCGTTCCCCTAACTCAACGCACATCAAAACCAAGAACCAAGAACTAACAACCAACAACTAAGAACTAAGAACCAAGAACCAAGAACCACCACCATGCTTCCCTCGTCCCTCCATCGTTGTCTGATCGCCGTTCTGATCTGCATCATTGCATCAGCGACGGCGGAAGCACAGAAGGGCGGCGGCAAGCCAAAGGGGATGAAACCGGGGCAGGGAGGGAATCGTGTTGGCAAGGGATCAAAGGATGTCCTGCTGTCGGAGAATCTTCCTCCGTCATTTCGAGGCCTGAACAACGAAGACGTTCAGGCACTGACGACTGTCGCGCGAGATGGTCGAGCATGGATGCAGCAGGCGACCATTCCTGGCCGTTCACGAGTACTCAGCACGGCAGCGTTCGCCTCCATCGCGGAAGCGAACACAGCACAGGGAACACAGTCGCTCGATACGGAACGGCTGGGTCTCGCGATCCTTGCCCGACTGGAACTTGCTCAGAGAAAACAGTTGGCCACACTGCTCGATCAGTCACTTGCTGATCAGGCGGCTGCGGCAACATTTGAATCCTCACTGACAAAGCAGCTGAGTGATATTCACGAACTGGCTTCACTCCAGAAGACTCGAGGCACAGAGGCTGTTCTGAAGAAAGACGCAGCGGACCAGGGGCGACGTCTTGGAGAGTCACTGATCCGAGAATCGCGGCTGTTCGCCGAGATTGAAAAATCGCTCACGGAAGAACAGCGTGACGGGATCCTGTTGATTTGCCGTACCGGGCTGGTGACAGCCGACGCAGAACCGCAGCTGCGTGCGGCCGATGAAGAGCTGGAAAATTCGACCGCGGAAATTCGATCGGAAATGAAGCAGCTTGCCTGGCGCTGTGGCCTGTGGATGTCCGGAGGCCGGCTTCCGGAGCCGGCGCTGTCCGAAGAGGAATTGAAGGAACAGCGGAAGAAGAATGAGATCCTTGATCCCAGTCTGACCAGCCTTCTTGTTCTGCTGACGGAACCTCAGCACCAGGAGTTGCTGCAGATTCTGAAAGCTCACGTGAGATCCGGGAAGCAGGCACAGAACCTTTACGAGTCTCTTGCGCAGAGTCTGCAGCAGCTGCACGGAAGCCGCACGCTTGATGAACGGTCGATCGAGCAGCAGGCCATTCAGCTGGTTCAAACCACTGTGCAGTCTGAATATTCGACGATCAGTTCGTTTGAGGCGATCCGACGATCACTCTCCGATGCTCAGCAGGAGTATCTGGGAGGCAATGCCACAGAGACCGGCACTGGCGACAAAAAGGGTGGCAACAAAAAAGGTGGCGGTAACAAACCGAAGTCTGCTGAAGACGAATGATTGCAGGACGGCTTCGGTGTTGATTCACACAGAGAAACGGAACACGGGAGTACTCACCATGAGCTTTCGGCTTCATGTCGCGCCGAGCATTCTTCGAAGGCTGTTGACGCTGGTCGCAGTGCTGACCGGATTGCTTAGTACATCAGCGTTAACTGCGGCCGAGAAGCCCAATGTCATCTTCATTCTGATGGACGATATGGGATGGCGAGATGTTGGCTTCATGGGGAACACGTTCATTGAGACTCCGAATCTGGATCGACTCGCAAAAGAAGGGCTCGTCTTCACCAGTGCCTATGCCAGCGCGCCGAACTGTGCGCCGACGCGAGCGTGTCTGATGTCGGGCCAATACACGCCTCGGCACGGCATCTACACCGTCGTGGATCCTCGTCAGCCGCCAGGCTCACCGTGGCACAAGCTGCAGGCGGCCGACAGTCTTGCGGAACTCGACACGAACATCACGACCGTGGCCGAATCACTGAAGTCGGGCGGATACTCGACCGCATTCTTCGGAATGTGGAATCTGGGGCGAGGAAGAACGGGCCCGGTGACTCCCGGCGGCCAGGGGTTCGACAAAGTGGTCTTTCCGGAGAACCTGGGATTTGGCAAGGATGAGTATTTTGATGGCGACGGTAACTACCTGAGTGATCGGCTGACGGATTCACTGCTGGAGTTTGTTGAAGACAACAAGGACCGACCATTCTTTGCGTACTATCCTGACCACGCCGTGCATGCTCCTTACAATCCAAAACCTGAGCTGCTGAAGAAGTACCAGCAGAAGATGGAATCCAGCGGCGACCGTCGTGACAACGCAGAATGTGCGGCGACCGTGGAAGCAGTCGATCAGAATGTGGGACGAATTCTGCAGAAGCTGAAAGACCTCAAGCTTGATCAGAACACGATGATCATTTTCACGTCCGACAACGGCGGAACGAACCAATACACCGCGCCGTTGAAGGGCAGCAAAGGACAGTTGTACGAAGGCGGCATTCGAATTCCGCTGGTCGTTCACTGGGCCGGTTTGAAAAATCCTGGCCGTGAATGCTCAGTTCCTGTCAGCAGCGTGGACTGGCATCCGACGCTGGTTGAACTCACCGGATCGCCTTCACCCGGAAAGCAGGTCCAGGACGGAGTGAGTCTGATGTCGATCTTTGAAGGCTCCAGTGAACTGAAACGCGATCGCCTGTTCTGGCACTTCCCGTGTTACGTCGGCAAGTCCGCACCATCCAGCGCGGTGCGTGTGGGTGACTACAAGCTGATCGAGTTCTTTGAAGATGGTGGAACCACGGAACTCTACAACCTTGCCACTGATCCCGGCGAAGAAAAGAACCTTGTGCGTTCTGAGCCCGATAAGGCAAAAGAACTCTACAAGATCCTGCAGGGCTGGCAGAAAGAAACCGGAGCAGCCATTCCGGACTCCGCCAATCCCAACTACGACCCGAACGCCGAACGTCCTCGCGGCGGCCCCAACGGAGCAGCTGCAGGCGGAAACAACGGTGGCCAACCTGGTGGAAAAGGCCAGGGCGGTATGAACAAAGGCAAAAAAGGCAAACGAGGGCAGTAGGGACGGGGTGGTGGTGGTTCTTGGTTCTTAGTTCTTGGTTGTTCGTTCGTAGTTCTTGGCTGTTGGCTCCGCTTTCGGCTTTCCGCTTTCGGCTCTTTTCCATCGGCTTTCGGCTTTAACACAAAGGTCTTTCCCATGAAACGACCCACCTCCTGGCCTTCGTCGTTCGCCTTTGTGGCGGCGGTGTTTATTTGTCCTTTTTCCGTGCTGGCGCATTCAGGACATGATGGCGATGAGCCTCATGGGCATAGGGACTTGAATGGTCCCGCGGCTGGCGTCTCTTCCGGCGGTCGAATCTGGACGACTCCTTCCGGTACGGTGCTGGAAGAAGGTTCGTTCGTGATGGTTCGCGGCGAACGAGTACAGATTCGAAGAAACGATGGAAGTCTTGTGCTGCTGCGGCTTGAAGCACTTTCGTCCGGCGATCAGGATTGGATCGCTCAACGATCTCAGGCCATTCGCGAACAGCAGGGGCAGGATTTCAGGCCTCGTCCTGTGGCTGCTCCAGCTTCCGCAGTTCCGCCTTCCGTTCAGGCCAGTCGATGGCAGCCCGTTGTCTTTGGCCCCATGGAGCCAGTGAGCACAATGACCAGCATTTCAGATGCATTCGCCGCCTTTGAAAAGCGGAACGCCATTAAGACTCGATCAGACGATCGCTGGTTCTATGTCGAATCCAACGGCATACCGGCGCATCAGATGATGGTGGGCATCACCAGCTGGCAGCAGCAGGTTCCGCTGCCTCAGAATTACACGGGCAACAACGCCTGGCAGATTCCCATGAATCCGGTTCCCGCGAAGAAGCCTCGCACGGCGAAGGGCGCGTTCCTGCGAGGAGCGATCGCTGTGGCTGTGAACGGGATTCCGATCTTCAATCCGCTGAACAACCGCGGCGATGATGCGTATCTTTTCGGGGAGCTGGATGAATTTGGCGGGCACTGTGGTCGAGCAGACGACTATCACTATCACATTGCTCCGGTGCATCTTCAGGAGATCGTCGGAAAGGCTCAGCCAATTGCATACGCACTGGATGGATATCCGATCTATGGTTACGAAGAGCCTGATGGATCGCCAGTGAAGAATCTTGATGCCTTCAATGGCCACAAGGACGCTGACGGAAACTATCACTACCATGCGACGAAGAAGTATCCGTATCTGAACGGAGGCTTCTACGGAGAAGTCATCGAAGCCGACGGCCAGGTCGATCCTCAGCCTCGCGCAGAACCCGTTCGTCCGGATCTTCGTCCGCTTCAGGGCGCGAAGATTACGGACTTCAAGGAGACGAAGAAGGGCAGTTATCTGCTGACTTACGACGTGCGAGGAAAGAAGGGGACGGTTGCGTACACGATCAACGAAAATCAATCGGTCACGTTCACATTCACCGATCCGGCTGGCAAGAGCACCACAGAAACCTTCACGCCTCGACGACGAGGGCCTGGTGGTCCAGGCGGAGGCGAAGATCGCAGACCGCCGCGTCCCGGTGAAGGACGTCCCGGTGAAGGACGCCAGGGCGGTCGGCCTCCTCGCGAAGATCAGCCACCTCCGCCAGAAGACAACAAGCGACCTCCGCGCGGGAAGGGGGACAACACCGCGGCAAAGGAACGACCAGCGCAGAAGAAGTCAGCAGGTGCTTCTGTTCTTCAGCTGAAGAGTTCTTCCGTGAACGATCAGGGATTTGTCAGCATCGAATGTACGTGTGACGGCAAGAGTGAATCGCCGGCCATTGAATGGAGCGGTGCTCCTGACGGAACGAAATCCTTCGCCATCAGTCTCTGGCATACGGCGCCGGATCAGGAGAAGTCTTACTGGGTCGTTTACAATATCCCGGCCACGGTGACATCCCTCAGGCAGAACGCGAAGAACACAGGAACGCTCGGCCTGAACGACAAGAAACGCCGGGAGTATGATCCGATGTGTTCCCGCGGCCCTGGCGTCAAAACGTACCACATCACTGTGTTTGCTCTGTCTGAAGAGCTGAGTCTGTCGGCAGACAAGGCGAATCGAGCAGAACTGCTGAAGGCCGTGGAAGGCAAGGTTCTGGCCGAGACGACGCTCGATTTTGATTACGAACGCAGGTAAACGCAGTTCGGCAGCTGTGGCCTCAGGTCGTGTTTGATTATCGGGGCTGACGAGTCGGCAGTTTGAGGCTGACGAGTTGGACGAAAGTCACTATTGTCCCGCTTTTGGTCAGGCGGACCAGCGGGACATTTGGTGCTGCGACTGGAGTTTCCTTGTTGCTGTTTCCGGGTCAGGTGTCGCCTGTCGAGGCTAACTGCTTCACCGGAGACTGAAAGTGCACCCTCTGAAGAAGGCCATCCTTCCTGTTCTGGATCTTTGCATGGCGCCGTTTCTGGTGCCATCGGCCGTGCTGATGCGAATCCTGCGACGTGCCGGCGTGGAGCGCATGCCGTTGTGCCGGAAGGTGCTGAATGCCGTTGGGGTCTTTCCGGTCTCGAATCACTATTACGAACCGCTCACAGACTTTCGGCTGCTGCTGCATCCTTTGAACAAGCCACGCAGGCTGCCAGGCGTTGATCTCAATGCGGCTGCTCAGCTTGAACTTCTGAAGTCATTTCGATTCAGTGACGAGCTGAAAAAGTTTGGGACTCAAAAAACGGATGACCTCACCTACGCCTTTGGAAACGGCTACTTTGACGCTGGCGACGCGGAATTCTGGTACAACCTGATTCGTGTCCGAAAGCCTCGCCGCATCGTCGAAATCGGAAGCGGGAACTCGACGCTTCTCGCCATTGAAGCCGTCAGAGCAAACGAGAAGGAAGATCCGGGCTATCGCTGTCAGCACATCTGCGTCGAGCCTTACGAAATGCCGTGGCTGGAACGATCCGGAGTCCAGGTGCTGCGCGAACGGGTAGAGAGTGTGGACCAGTCCGTCTTCGGTGCGCTCGAGGCGGGAGACATTCTGTTCATCGATTCCTCGCACGTGATTCGGCCGCAGGGCGATGTCCTGTGCGAATTTCTTGAAATCATGCCAGCGCTGAACAAGGGCGTGATTGTTCACATTCACGATATTTTCACACCGCGAGATTATCCGCACGCGTGGGTCGTGGAAAAAGTGCGACTCTGGAATGAGCAGTACCTGATGGAAGCTCTGATCAGCGGGAATCCTCAGTGGAAGATTATCGGCGCACTGAACTACCTCAAGCATGATCACTTTGAGCAGTTTCAGAGGGCCTGTCCGTTTGTCACCAGTACGTCTGAACCAGGGTCGTTCTATCTTGAGAAGGTGTAGTTGGACCCAAAAACCTGGTGAATTCGCAATTTCGCCAGGAATTTGCTAGTGTGCACACCACCGCTCAGAACAATCTTCGCTCCTGATGTTCCAGTTCGCACACCAAATGTCCATGAGCATGGTTGCCAGGGTCTCACAACTGACAGAATTCACCGAGTCGCTGAGCGGGTTGTCGCGTTCAGTTGTCTGGACTGGTGGGATGCTGTTTTCAGTCGTCAGGGTTTTCATGGGAAGGAGGCCAACATGCCGCTTCCTGGGCTGATTCTGATTGGCTGGATGGTGCTGCTGTGTGCGGTCCAGATGATCATGCTCTCGAAGTATGTTCGTACACTTCGCCGAGCATTTTCACCGCTGCCTTCAGATGGCAGTTATCCTTCGATGCTGGCGGTGCTGTGTCTTCGAGGTGCTGACCCGTTCCTGCGAGAATGCCTGGTGCGGTTACTGGCGTCCGATTACCCCGATCTTCGGATTCGCATCGTCGTCGATTCTGACGCAGACCCCGCCCTGCCCCAGGTCAGGCAGATCCTTGGCGAACTTCAAAGTGCCAATGCGGAGCTGATGATTCTGAAGGAACGACTTCCTCACTGCAGTGGCAAAGTGAGTGGACTTCTGGCGGCGACGGAGTGTTTGCCGGAAGGTTGTGAGATTGTCGCGTGGATTGATGGTGATTCCATGCTGCATCGAACGGCGCTGAAGGAGCTGGCCGAGGGGCTGCGGGATCCGTCGGTCGGAGCCGTCTCTGGAAATCGCTGGTATCTGCCTCCGGATGCAAGTCTGTCCGGCGTGACACGCATGCTGTGGAATGGTTTTGCCGTCCCTGCGATGAATCTGTTCGGGCTGCTCTGGGGAGGCTGCATGGCCGCACGAGCATCTGACTTTCGCAAACCTGAGTTTCGTCACGTGCTGGCGCACTCGTTCATTGAAGACTCAACGATCAGTACGTGGGTCCGATCTTCCGGCCGGAATACTCAGTTCGTGGCATCGGCCATGCTGCTGAATCGCGAATCCATTTCGCTGGGTGACTATTACCGCTTTGCAACTCGCCAGCTGTTTACCGTTCGCATCGACAATTCTCGATGGCGCTGGCTGGCTTTGCATATGCTGACTCTGAACATGACGATCCTGTTTACTCTGCTGCCAATGGCGATGCCGTCGCTGTACTGGTGGCGTGAGTTTACGACGATGTATTTTGTTCTGATGGGAACATCGCTGCTGGCGATCCCCATTGGACACCAGCATGTCAGGAAAGTGCTGGCAGCCCGTGGCGAAGACGTGCCTCGCATCTCGCTTGCCCAATGGGTCCTGTTCCCGATGGCGACACTGCTTCCCAATCAGCTCAATCTTCTGTCCACGCTGAACACGTATTTTATTCGCAAGCTGACGTGGCGCGGCATCACCTATCGGTTTGGCAGCAATCCCAAATGTACGATTGTGGATGTTCAGCCTGTTGCCATAAAGCACAACACAGCGACCCATTCGGTTGTCTGACAGGCTCCGTTTTGTCAGATTTTCGTAAACTGAGCTGGCGCAGGGAAACTGCCGCTTTTGATCGCTGGTCCAAATGCCATACTGGTGCTGGCAGAGTTTTTCTGCAGAGCATGGATTTGGGAACCAGCCGGATGCCAAAGTTGTTCCGATGAGACAGCGTTTTCTTTGGCTCATTATTCTGATTGTGCTGTTGCCGGTTGGACTGCTAACCTGGTTCGGAGTTCGCTTTGCCTCCAGCGAAAAGGTGGTGACTCAGCAGCGTTTTCAGCAGTTGATGCTGGAACGTCTGTCGGATGTCAATCGCCAGGTGTCAGCGCAGTTCGAGGAGTCAGAGCGTGCGCTGCAGCAGCTGACGGCGTTTGATACTGTCAGGATCGATTCGATTCGAGAACTGGTACGCACAAAGCCTCAGGTCTCCCAGTTGTTTGTCCTGCATCCGAATGGGGAATTGCTGTATCCGCAGCCTGATGCGTCATTGAACCTCACTGAGAGGAATTTTCTGCAGCAGGCCTCGAAGATGTTTACGGGGAAGGACCTGCAGAACGCTGTTGCACTGCGTGAAGCGGACTTATTCCGAAGTCAGAACTTCGGTACTCCAGGCTCCGGAATGAACGGAAGCGGACCGCCAGGTTCAAGAAATTCTGAAACGCCTCTGCCACTTTCGGTCCCGGATGCTACTGAGTCCCTCACAAACTTAATTCCCCAGGTCCCTGCCCCGGCTCAGCCACGTTCCACTGTCGATCCATTTGACGGCGCGCAACAGCAATCACCGCAACAACTGCCACTGGCTTCGGTGAGTGATCAGACGGGTAGTGCTGTGCCGCAGACGCCGTTGAACGATCTGCAGCAGGAGTCCAGAGCCGGAAACGCTCGAACAGTCCCTCCGAGCTTTGCAGACCAGGGGACCTCTGAAGTCCAGCGTGACGGCGGGGGCAGCAGAAGCTTTCCGCCGGTGGGGGCTCGATCGTTGCCAGTGCCGTTCGGCGAAAGCCTCGAACAGAACGCCGCAGGCTCAGCAGGCAGCGTTCCGGAATTTCCTTCTGTTGAAGAGCAGATGAGGAATCGACTTGGCCCGCAAACGATGCGCAGTGAACGGATGCAGTCGCGAGCAAACTGGCCTCAGTCGTCCGGCTGGTTCGTCTGGTACTGGGATCGCGGGATGAATCTGATCTACTGGCAGAGACGCCCGACAGGATACATCGTCGGCGCAGCCCTTGAGCGATCTCGCTGGATCTCTGATCTCATGTGTGCTCTGCCGGAAACCGACGTGACTCGAAGCGATGCAGTCTCGTTTCGTGTCGTTGGTTCGGCGTCAGAGACCATTTATACGTGGGGACCGGAATGGCCCAGGAACGCAGTTGTGTATTGCGAGGTGCCGCTTGCGAATCCTCTGGCATCGTGGCGTCTGCAGTGCTTTGTGCCGGCGACGCTCATTCCCACATCCGGCGGAAGTCTCCTGTTCAATCTGATTGCCGGTCTGAGCGCTGTGACGCTGACATTGTCTGCAATGGGCTGGGTGCTCTACCGTGATTATTCACGCGACCTCCGAGAAGCATCGCAGCAGGTCAGCTTCGTCAACCAGGTCTCGCATGAACTGAAAACACCGCTCACAAATATTCGTATGTATGCGGAGCTGCTGGAGAATGACCTTGAGACGATTCTGCCGGACGAACAAACCGGGACGACTCGCAACACGTCCGCCGGAGATCCTCGCCGACGTCTGGAAGTCATCACTTCGGAAGCCCAGCGATTAAGTCGGCTGATTGGCAACGTGCTGACATTCGCCCGGCAACAGAGAAACACACTGCATCTCCAGCCTCAGCCGGTGCAGATCGTTGACGTAATACGGAACATTCTGGATCGGTTTGCTCCGTCGCTGTCAGAGCATCGAATCACTGCGACACTGACAGGGTCAGTTGAGGGAACTCAACGGATTGACACGGACTTCCTGGAACAGATTCTTGGGAATCTCATCAGCAATGTGGAAAAGTACGCTGCTGACGGGCAGATGCTGCATGTCCATGTTTCATCCGAGAATGATCGACTGCTGATTGATATCAGAGACGCTGGTCCCGGCATTCCTGCTCAATTCCGCGAAGAGATTTTCCGCCCGTTTTCGAGGCTTGATAATGATGTTCGCTCCGCATCCGGCACCGGCATCGGCCTGACCATTGCTCGTGAACTTGCCCGGCAGCATTCCGGTGATTTGATCCTGCTGAACTCCGACAAAGGCTGCTGGTTCCAGCTTCAGCTTCGTTCTGTGTGATCGACAGAAGTGCCGCCGGGAACTTCTTTCCGGACTAGGCCAGTTCCCATGTGTCGAGTTTGCGGTGAATTGACCATTGCAGGATGCATCCCGCAAGCAGGACAATTGCTCCTGTGCTGATGGCAGCGATCAGGTTCTGTTCGCGGCCGACAGTGATCCCCGGGGAAAGTGCCCCAAGCACAATCGCAAACGTGCTGGTGAAGCAGCCGATGGAGGAGTGCAGCCAGAGTCTTTTTCCGATGATGCAAAGCAGCAGCCAGCCATGGATCCAGGCGAATGCACCGGCCGCTCCCGCCAGCGACAGCAGGATGGTCAGGATGGTCGGGGATTGCGATGCGATGACGCAGGGACCGAGGAGTGTTGCCAGCCAGAAAACGCCAAAGAGGTATTTCAGATCGTGAAAGATGGCCATGCGAAGTGACCACCAGAATTGGGATCGGCTGAACGGTCTCAGAAACTCGCAGGCGATCACGCCTCGCCGCATGATCCACTGGATCGACGTGATGGACATGAGAAAGATGACCGCCCAACTGGTGATCGGGATCATGATGGGCGTCAGCTGGCTACGCTCAATCCTCAGTTTCACGCCTGCAATCCGAACACCGATGTATGCCATCGAAACCATCATCGCCAGAACGATGACCATTGTCAGCAGTTGAGCCCCAGCGCCTGGCAGAGCAGCCTTGAGCATCGCTGGGCGATCATTTCGGTTCATCGTCGCGATCTGGTGATCCACGCCGCGTTCTCTCCACCGCAGCTGCAGACGTCCCAGTAGTCCGATATTGGCGGGCTTCAGATTCTGACCGAAGTTGTTGACATTGCTGAGTTCCAGGCCAGGAATCCCGTTCATTCCGGATTCCGCAGCGATTCTGCTGAGGCTGGAGGTGCGGACGAGCTTCCAGCCAAAACTGGCAATGCTCAGGATCAGGCACACGCCAACGACCGCCTGGTGATCTCCAAGGAGAAATCCTTCAGCCGCGGCGGGTAGCAGAAAGAACAATCCGATGATGCCCAGAACAACCACGACGTCGAACTTCTGCATCCAGCGAGTGATCTGACGGCGGGTTTCAGTAATGTCCTGACCTGGAATTCCGCTTGCCACGGTGGTGGTTGCCGCAAGAGCAATCAACGCGGCTGTCATGAAGGAGACGCCATAGAAGCCAGCGATGACAACGTAAGCGGTCGTCAATACTGCCACGACAGCGATGGGCCAGAACAAATGTGGGGCTTGGTATTTTGGCATCAGCATTGACTGAGGCAACGACATCATCAATCCGGCCTGAACCCAGAAGACCATAGAGACAAACATAGTGACCAGCGAGAGAAAGCCCGCAACCTGGATGCGTCGCTTCCAGTAGGTTCCCCGCAGGATTTTCATTCCGGGAAGCAAGGCACGCCATGTGTTCAGCGATTGCTCCACGGATTCGGGATTGAAACAATTCAGATAGATCGATTTGAGGCTCGGATGATTCGTGAGTGTACGGACTTGCTCGGGAGTAGGCGTTGCTGAATCCGTTGTCCGCAGGATCAGCGTCCTCAGTTTCGGACACTTTGTTCCGAGCGTAGAAATCCAGTCACTGCGAAAGGTGGTTTCGTCCGCCGCCAGAATCTGCAGTTCGGACAATTCAGGGAGTTCGCGCGAGGCGGCTCCGTGGAATCCCAGCGCGTAGAGTTCTCGCAGGTGCGGAAGCTGTGACAGGCAGTTCGGAAAGTTGGCGTTGTCGCCGGCGTTTGACAGTGAGACCGTTGTGATGGTCAGCGACCGGAGTTGCTTCAGAGCAGAAAGATCGCTGATCGCCTGAGAGGTCAGTTCCGTTCCAGGTCGCAGAATCAGTGCCTCCAGCTGTGGCATCTTCTTCAGAAACGTCAGAGCGTCCTCGGTCGTCGCTTTTCCGCGAGCGCCGAGTGCGACGTCGGGAATGTTCGTGGTGTTGAATCCGATGACCGTTTCCAGTTGGTCATTCAGCATCAGCGGTGTGAATTGCTGGAGACTGTCGACGGTCTCATCGGGCAACGTCGGTGCCGGAAAACTCTCCGAGTATGTGCCCAGATGAGGATTCCAGAGCGCGTTCGCGAGCAGGATGCCCTGAAAGGAACCGATGACCAGCATCAGCCAGACCCAGGGACGAGTCATCATGGCCTTGAGAACGATCCAATATCGCATGGCGGGGCTCGAACTTGGTGTTGTGGGTGAATTCACTTGAGGTTTTGCCAGCGGAACAGACGAGGCTGAAACCTGGGCCCTCCCCCGAACTTGCTGGCGCTCGTTCGACCCCTCCCAAACGGGGTTTGGGAGGGGGGCTTTGATTGGGGCGGCGATGAGGGCTCATCGCTCGTTGCCTGTTGCTCATTCCACCTTCGTGTGCATCTCGAGGAAGATCTCTTCGAGGTTCAGGTCTTCCACGGCGATCTGTGCGGACCAGCGGTCCTGGAGTTCACTGAGCAGTGCCGCGCTGGCGGATGGAACGGTGACCACGGCTTTGCGGCCCTGGATCTCTGTTCGCAGAGCGCCTCGAACGGCGAACGATGTCGGCAGGTCATTCGTGGCTTCAAGGCGAAGTCGTTTGACCTGATCCTTCAGAGTATCCAGTTCGTCGTGAAACAGCATGCGTCCTTCTTTCATCAGAGCGACGTGGGAAGCGACTCGTTCCAGGTCCGAAGTGATGTGTGTCGAAAAGAGCACCGTGTGCTGGTCGTCCGAGGCCATCTCCAGAATGGATTCAAGGAACCAGCGGCGAGCAACGGGGTCCAGGCTTGCGACAGGTTCGTCCAGAATCAGCAGCTCCGGACGATACCCCAGCGCGAGAACGAGCGCGAGCTTTTGTTTTTGTCCGACGGACAGAGGACCAAATCGATCCGACAGCGGAAGCTCCCATCGCCGCAGGAGTTCATCTGACCAGCGCTGGTCCCAGTTGGAGTAGAAGGCTGAGACATAGGCGACGATCTGACGCACCGTCATCCAGGGATACAGACTGACTTCCTGAGGCACATAGCCCAGACGCAGTTTCTGATCGTCTTCCAGGTACCATGCGTCTTTGCCAAGCACGGTGGCCGTGCCGGATGTGGGCCGCAGCAGGCCGAGCAGACATTTGATCAGAGTACTTTTGCCGGCACCGTTCAGGCCGAGCAGTCCGGTGATCTGCCCGCGGGGAATCTGCAGGTTCACATCATCCAGCACCACCTTGTTTCCAAACTGTTTGCGCAGATGACTGACGTCAATGACCAGTTCATTCATGGCGATGTTCCTGAAGTGAAGACGTAAAGACTTCCTGAATCTGTGAGTCCGTGAGTCCCAGCTGAAGGCCTCGTACCACCGCCTGATCCGTCAGCGGTCTTAGTTGTGCCTGCCGTTCGGCAGTGGTTCCCGCGTTCCGAGGAACTGCGACGACCATTCCTTTGCCGCGGGATCGCTCCAGCAAGCCGGTTGCTTCCAGCTTCGCCCAGGCTTTTGAAACCGTCATCATGTTGATGCCAAGTTCCGACGCCATGTCGCGAACGCTGGGCAGAGTATCGCCGGGCACGAGTCGACCGCCGGCGATCATGGCTTCGACCTGATCGATCAGCTGCCGGTAGATCGGGACGCCGGAAGACGGGTGCACGGAAAATGTGAGTGAAGGCTTTTGCATAAGTGTATTACTACTGTAATGCAGTATCGCCACGAGGCAACGAGGATTTGAAGAAAAGGCGGAAAAATCCGGAAATCGTCGCGACCTGTCTGACCGTCACAATCGAACGTCGGATGCTCCTGTTGCGGAGTAGCAACATCCCTCACCAACTGACAAAACTGAATTGGATGACTTTATGGAACAGTCAATGTCGAACGACTGCGTCAATTGTTGAGTCTTCGAACCGCCTGTGTTGACTTTGTGAAGTAGGGTTCCGGCAGGCCTCAGGTCATAGCCTTCGCGCCGAGACTGTTCTCATCGCGTGGCGGGCTGAGGCTTCAGAGTCAGACGTTATTGGCCTGTGAGCCACTTGAAGATGACGCCGGAGATAGGAATGACAGTTCAGACTCAGGATCCTCGATCTGTTCCCGCTGGAAGTCCTCGCATCAGCAGTCGCCCAGACGGCGCGCCGATCAAGACGACTTCTGCACCTCTTGGCCGCGAGCTGACGGCGATGGGAATTCTGACGGCCCTGCGTCGTCGCTGGATTCCTGCACTCGCGATTGGCATTCCGGCCGCGTTGCTGGTGACAGCCGCATTGTGGGAACTGATTCCGGCTCAATATGAAACATCTGTCATTATGAAGATCGAGGAGCGAGATCCTCGCCTGGTCTTCCAGGACGTCCAGCAGGAACACGATTACCTGGCGTATCGAAAGTCACAGGTCAACTACTTCATGAGCCGTCAGGTTCTGACAGCTGCTCTCCGCAATCCACAGGTTGCCGAATGCCCAACGCTGAAGAGCGCCACGTATCCGGTGGAATGGCTGATGACAAAGTTGAAGGACGATGAGAACATCAGTCCTCAGTTTATGCGAATCAGCATGGAAGGTCAGTATCCACGTGACCTCGCACTGATCCTGAATGCGATCAAAGATTCGTACCTCGATCAAACAGTCTACATGACGAAGAACGAGAAGATCGAAGAGCTGCGTCGTCTGGAAAACCAGTTTGATGAAGTGAATCGAAAAGTCGAAGCCGCTCAGGCTCGCATCGACAAGCTGGCTGAGAATCTGGGTACCGGTGACCCGAAGACAGCCATCATTCAGCAGAACCTGATTCAGGACGAACTGGATGACCTTGCCGGTCGTCTTCGTGAAGTGAATACTCAGGTTCGTTACCAGGAGGCTGCCCGAGCGTCGCTGCAGCAGCTTGGCATGCAGCCAAATCAGGCCAACGCTGACGGACTTCTTGGTCTTGCGGCACCGGCGGCTCCGGCTGTCGGAGCCAATCCTGCAGAAGCCCTTCAGCGGGAACTTCTGATGATTCGCCTGAAGATTTCTCAGTTTGAATCCCAGATCCGCAATCCCAATCATCCGGATCTGCTGGCCCTGAAGCGTCAGGAGCAGCAGCTGTCGATTCTGGTCAATGGCGGAAATCCGGCAGTTCCAGGTGCGACGCCACTGTCTCGTCTTGATGCTCTCAAGCGTACTCAGGAACAGCTGACTGCGGAAATCGAACTTCAGAAGCAGCGTCTTGCGGAATTCAATGCCCGCACGATCGAGCTGGAATCGGAGAAGCGAAAGATTGAAGCGGACATCAAGCTTCGTGATACGCTGCTCGATCAGAAGAATCAGCGTCAGGTGGAATTGAATGCTCCGGACCGAATCTCAACCGTTCAGGAAGCCAACATTCCGGAAGAACCACAGATGAAGAAGAAGGTTCAGTTTGCTCTCGTGGGCGGACTGGCAACCTTTGGGTTCATCGTCTGCGGATTCACTCTGTTCGAATGGTTCTCGTACCGAGTCGGTTCAGCGACCGATGTCTCCGGCGAAGTTGGACTGCGACTGGTCGGAACGATTCCGTCTCCTGACAAAGGTGGTCTGCTGGGTCTGGGTATCTTCGCAGGCAAAGTCGACTATGACGAATGGAACAGAGCTGTCACGGAATCGATGGACGTTGTCCGTACCTTCCTGATGCGACACATTGATCAGTCTCGTTCCGCTTCGATCCTGGTGACCAGTGCATCGGCGAACGAAGGCAAGACAACCGTATCGTGCCAGCTGGCAGCAAGCCTTGCCCGAACCGGCAAGCGAGTGGCTCTGGTGGACTGCGACCTGCGACGTCCTTCCGCTCATTTGATGGTGGATGGTCGACAGGGACCGGGATTGAGTGAGTTCATCCGCGGCGAAGCGACGCTGGAAGATATTCGTCAGCAGACCCAGGCTCCGGGACTGACATTCATCGGAGCCGGTCAGGTTGACCAGCGAACACTGCAGCTGCTGGCGGTTGACGGCGGGCGTGCTCTGATTCAGCAGCTTAAGTCTCGCTTCGACTTTGTGATCATCGACACAAGTCCGATGCTGTTCGTTGCCGAGCCATCAATGCTGGCCCAAAACGCGGACATTGTGATGCTGTCAACTCGCAAGGATTACAGCCGAGTTCCTTATGTGATTCAGGCTCGTGACTCTCTGCGAAGTCTGCATGTGCCTCTCCTGGGAGCCATCATGGTTGGAGCGGATTCCGACTTCCAGCGTGAAACCTACGGCTACCAGCAGGAAGTCGTGCGAATGTCTCAAGTCTGATCCAGACACACAACCGGGCGAGCGATGTTCGTACGAAGATGCCATTCGCAGCTTCGCCAGGAACATCGCTCTTTCCACGTACTGCCCTGTCACTGAATCCCTGCACCCTGAACGAACCCATGAACTCTACGGCCGCTCAACTGGATGGCGCATTTACAGTCGACGTGGAAGACTATTTCCACGTGTCCGCCTTTGCATCCGTCATTCGTCCGGATGACTGGGACCAGTATGAATGTCGCGTGGAAAAGAGTACGCGGCAGATTCTGGAACTGGCCGCACGACACTCAACCCGCGGAACATTTTTCATCCTTGGCTGGGTTGCGGAACGCTACCCCGGACTGGTTCGCGAAATTCAGTCGGCTGGTCATGAAATTGGCTGTCACAGCTACTGGCATCAGCTCGTCTACGAACTGGGGCCGCGGAAGTTTCGAGATGACCTGATCAAGGCCCGAGACACTCTGCAGGCGATCACTGGCGAACCGGTTCGTCTTTATCGCGCTCCAAGTTTTTCGATAACTCAACAGTCACTGTGGGCGCTGGATATTCTGGTTCAGGAAGGCTTTGAACTGGATTCCAGCATTTATCCCATTCGCCATGATCGCTATGGCATTCCAGGATCTGCTCGAGTCCCGCATGAACTAAGCACGCCGTCGGGACCCATCCTGGAGTTTCCTGGAATGACATGCAGTGTCGCTGGAATGACGGTGCCTGTCGGTGGCGGCGGTTACCTGCGACTGTTCCCCTGGTTTGTGACTCAGCATCTGCTCAGTCAGATTCGCCAGGAAGGCCGACCTCTGAATGTTTACCTGCATCCCTGGGAAGTCGATACCGAACAGCCTCGCATCAAGGCGTCGCTCAAGTCCCGATTCCGACATTACCAGAATCTGTCCACAATGGCCCCAAAGCTCGGGCGACTGCTGAGCAGCTTTCGACTGGGCACGATGAGCGAAGTGCTGTTGCAGCATGAAGCTCTGACGCCGGGTCTCAGAACTCATTTGAACAAGGCCGGTTCCGGGGACGTCGCTCATTCGTCCGGTCTCAGCGATTCTTCATTGCAGTCTGTCACAGGGAGGGTCAGCTGAGATGATCATGGAACGACGCGCAGGCTCACGACCTCGAGTGCTCTATGTGACGCACCGAGTTCCCTTTCCGCCGGACAGAGGCGACCGGATTCGCACATGGAACGTGCTCAAATTCCTTTCAGCGCGCGCGGATGTGGATCTGGCATGTCTTGCGGATGAACCCGTCAGCCAGCAGCAGCTTGCGGAACTTGCTCGAGTCTCATCGCGGCTGGCGGTTGTACCGCACAGTGGAAAAGGCCGCTATGCGCGAGGCGTCTTGTCGATGATGACAGGGCGATCGATCACCGCCGGACTGTTTCACAATGCCGAACTGGAACAGACCCTGATGAGGTGGCGCTATGAGCAGACCTGGGATGCGGTCATCGCCTCATCGTCGGGCGTTGCTCAGTATCTGTTCGAACCGTTCGTCAACCCCGGCGCTCGCCGCTGGGTTGATCTGATCGATGTCGACAGTCAGAAGTGGCAGGACTATTCGCGAGCCGCCCGCTTTCCAATGAACCTTGTCTACCGGACGGAAGCGTGGCAGCTTCGTTCCCTCGAAAAGCAGTTGGCTCGATCCTGTGATCGACTGCTGGTGGTGAGTGACGCGGAACGTGAACTGTTTCGAACGTTCTGTCAGACCGAGAAGATCCAGGCGATCGGAAACGGAGTCGATGCGGTTCACTTTGCCGGTTGTCCGCTCACGCCGGTAGTTCCTCGATCGTGCACATTTGTCGGAGTGATGAACTACAAACCGAACGCTGATGCTGTGATCTGGTTTGCTGACAACGTCTGGCCGATTCTTCGGGAGCGATACCCGGATGCTCAGTTCCGCATCGTTGGAAAGTCGCCTGCCGAAGAGGTTATGGCGCTGGGACAGAGCCCAGGGATACATGTCACCGGATCAGTACCGGATGTGCGATCGTGGCTTCACAGTTCTTCGTGCGTCGTGGTGCCGCTGAAGATTGCGAGAGGTGTCCAGAACAAGGTTCTTGAAGCCATGGCCGCGGGACGCCCGGTCGTTTGTTCTCCGGCCCCGCTGAAGGGACTTCAGGCAGAGCCAGGCCTGCATCTTCTGAAAGCGGATCTGGTTGATGAATGGGTCCGACAGGTTGGTCGATTGTTCGAAGATGCCGCACTGCAGCAGGAAATTGGCATGGCTGCCGCTGCCTTTGTGCAACTGCATCATTCATGGAACCAGTGTCTGATGCCACTGGAAGAGTTCCTTGCAGCGGATCAGGCTGCAGTGGAACCGGAAAGGCAGGTCGCGACATGAAGGGCCTTATCTTTACGTGGATCCTGACACTGCTGGGAGTCGGTACGTCGTTCATTCGACCGTATTACGGCTTCCTTGCCTATGTCGCACTGGCGATCCTTCGCCCGGACTCCCTGTGGAGCAGTCATATTCAGGGCGGACGATTCAGTCTGATCGTCGCCGGAGCCATGCTGCTGAACTGGGTTGTGCGGTGCTGCGGCAACTGGAAACTGGGTCCCGCGCGAGGCATCGTGCTGCTCTTTACGGGATCGTGGGTCTGGTCAGTGTTCCTTGCTGTTCAGGCCGACAGTCCTCAACACGCCTGGTATTACGTTGAACAGCAGGCCAAGATTCTGCTGCCTTTCCTCGTTGGCATCACCACACTCCAGACTGTTCGCGATCTGCGCAGTCTTGCATGGACCATCGTGATCTGCGAAGGCTATGTCGCCTTTGAAATGAACATGTGGTACTTCAGCGGCTACAACTATCTGTGGCACATCGGCTTTGGCGGCGTTGACAATAACTCCGCGGCGATCGGCCTTGTCACGGCACTCGGTGTTGCGTTCTTCCTCTTCCTGAACGAAGAAGCCTACTGGAAGAAGATTGTGCTGGCGGGCTGTGCGGCCTTCATGGGTCACGCCATTCTGTTCTCGTTCTCCCGCGGAGCGATGCTGGCGACGGTGATCTTTGCCGTCATCTCCTTCTTCATCATCAAGAAGTCACTCGTTCACTATTCGATCTTCGGAGCCGGTCTGCTGATGGCCCTGATCCTGGCAGGGCCTCAGGTTCGCGACCGATTCTTCGAGACTTTTGAGAAGAAGAACGGTGTACGTGAAGCGTCGGCTCAAAGTCGACTGGACCTGTGGAAACACTGCGGCATCCTGCTGATGAGGAATCCGATCCTGGGTTGCGGACCCGACCACTGGCCTTTGCATTCGCATGAGTTCGGATGGCCAAAGGGCAAAGAAGCGCACAGTTTGTGGGTTCAGACGGCTGTTGAGCTGGGTATCCCCGGCATCATGATGTTCATGGGCTTCTATATCGTCTGCATCTGGCGTTGCTGGCTGCTTCTGAAACGACTGCGAGGTTCGGAGGACCCATGGTTCGCCGACTCCGCACGAATGACGGTTGCGGCTCTGGTCGGCTTTATGGTGGCTGCTCAGTTCGTGTCTCTCGAAGCGCTGGAGATTCCTTACTACGTGGCGCTGCTGGGGGCAGGAACGCTGGTAGTGCAGGGACGATCGATGTATGGCCAGCTGTTCGAAGCCGGTCTGCTGGATAAGGACCAGAACATCGAATGGACAGGCGCAGAATCGACAAGCGTCGCTCCGGCGGTACAACCTGCTGCCGTCGAATTTGAATGGCGTCCAATGAACGCACCCGCTGACCGTGAATGGACACCTTCGTATCTGAACGCCGGCTCTTCGTATAAGTCTGCGGAACTCTATGCGGGACCTGCAACTGCCGTGGCCGTCGTTGAACCTGTGACACAGATTCGCGACTGGCGCGACAGGATTGATGAACAGGCAGAGTCCGAATCACTGATCATGAATTAGCGATCATCCTATGAAGTTCATCTACCTCGGCATCTATGCTCTGGCCGTTGCTGCCACCTGGAAATTCTCCAGCGAGATGACTCATGCGCTGGCGGCGTCGAAGGACGAAAGCCAGGAAGCGCTGGCGCGGTTTTCGGTGAAGGAAGGAGCGGAAGCGACACAGGGTACGGAAGTGACGGAAGTCGCTGAGGATTCCGCGTCTGTAGAAGAGCAGACTGAAGAGCCTGCGGAAGAAGCTTCGGAAGAAGCAGTTGGTGACAGCAAGCCGGTTGCTGCGATCTATCGGAAGCCTGTTGTTCGGCATCAGGCGCCGCTGCATGACACAATGATCACTCCCGGCAACTTCACTTACCTTGGAGCATTTCGTCCGCCGCATCATCAGGCCCGCGACACGTCCTTCGCGTACGGCGGATGGGCTCTTGCTTATCGCCCCGACGGTGATGCTTCCGGCGCGGACGATGGTTATCCAGGCTCACTGTACATCGTCGGGCATGCCAGCCAGCAGATGGTGGCGGAGATTTCGATTCCCGAACCCGTGAACCTGGCGATTCGTCATGCGGATCATCTTCCGGTCGCGAAAGTCGTTCAGGACTTTCAGGATGTGACCGACGGTATTCTCCGGCAGATGACAGCAGGTTCCTCCGAACCCTTCATGATCGGTGGAATGTGTGTGTCTCAGAATCAGCTGCACTGGACGACCTACAAGTTCTACAACGTTGAGAACCTGGACTACCCCTCACACGGCCGTTCGGGTCTTCAGCTTCAGTCATCCATTGCGGAGGGGCTGTGGCATCTCGGTCCACTTGGTTCAAGTTCACCGGAATGGAACTCCTACAAGAACGCCGGGTATGTGCTTGAGATTCCGGAATCAGAACGCCACTGGTTCGGCGGACACAGCCTGATGTCGGGTCTTCAGATCAGCACTGGTCTTCAGGCATCCAGTCAGGGACCAGCACTGTATTCCTACGCGCCGCCGGAAGACGGGTTTCCTTCGAACCGGTCATTGTCCGCAACTCCGCTGGCCTGGTATTCGATGAATGATCCGCTCGAACGACATCATCCTGCGGATCGCTGGTCCGGCGCGGCATGGCTGACGCTGGGAAAGAAACAGGCGGTCATTGTGGTCGGACGAAAGTCACTCGGTGAATTCTATTACGGTGAACCTCGGCCCGGTGACTGCAGCGAAGACAAAGGCTACCACGGCGCTCCGTACGAAGTGGAGATTGCGTTCTATTCGCCCGCCAGTCTGATTCATGCGGCAAACGGAAAGCTGCCGGCAATGGGACTACGACCATGGCTGCGCTGGGGCGGCACTTCTCCTGGCGGAGGAGTCAAACAGTACTTCTTTGACACCTGCCATCAATACACGGGAGGAGTCGCCTACGACCGAGAACGGAACATTCTCTATGTCGCTCAGGTTGACGCTGCAAAGACGAGTGACAATGAATGGGACGTGCTTCCCGTGATCCATGCCTTTCGCATCGAAGAGTGACCATTCGACGGAATGGACTTAATTCCTGAGCCCGGAACCCCTTGATTCCCGGGCCATTCGGGTACTGTTGATCTGTTCACACGGCGCAAAACTGAAATGGGCTCAGAAGGCTGCGGCTGTTAAACTGCGGGGCCTTTCGTGCCTTTGTCCCGCCAGTGAGCAGTCGAGAATGCGAACCAAGCTGAGAATACTTTGGGTCTTCCTGGCCCTTGTTTCCCTGACAGGCGTTCAGGGCCGGGGTGACGAGAATGCGACACGGGATCGACGGCATCGACAGCTGATTGATCAGCGTGAGAAGGTTCTTGCGTCGTACAAAGACGATCTCACAGCCGTGGCCGGATGGTGTGAGGAACATCAGCTGCAGGAAGGTCAGCAGAAGGTCCTGACGCTCATTGAACAGCTGTCATTGGAACAGGAACAAACCGAGCTGTCGCCGTTTGTCGCGCCGCCGGTTGACAAGTCACTTTCGCTGGATGAACAGCAGTGGATGTTGCAGCTGCAGCATCATCGGGAGACTCGCGCGGCGGAACTTTACACGCTGGCGCGTTCAAGTCTTCGTGCTGGTTTTCCGTCTCTTGCTTTTTCGATCATCGAAGACGTTCTTCGCGTCGATCCTGACCACAAATATGGTCGATCGATCATGGGCAAGCAGAAGTACATCGACCCGACTCGAAAAGACGAACCCGGCTACGCAGGAGAATGGGTTTCGGCCTTCGAAAAGAAGATGCGAGGCGAGTCGCGTCCACAGATCAATCATCCTGATTTCGGCTGGATTCCGTTGACCAGTGTGGCACGCTATGAGCAGGGTCTTCGTCCATGGAAGGGTGACTGGATCAGCGTCGAAAAGGAAGCGGAGCTTCGTCGCGACTTTCGCAATGCGTGGGAAGTTCCCAGTGAGCATTTCCTGGTGAAGACTAACGTGAGTCTTGAAGCCGGTGTTGAAATGTCGCGCCGTCTTGAAGTTTTTCATGCGTGGCTGCAGCAGAACTTCGCGGCGTTCTTCGACACTCCTCAGTCACTTCAGGACCGCTTTGAAAAGGCAACGGATCGATCAGCGGATCGCAACGTGAAGCCGATGGAGGTTCACTATTATGCGACTCGCGAAGAGTATCAGAAGCGAGTCCTCGGGAAGGTCCCGGCGAACCTGGAAACGAACGGTCTGTACTGGCAGCCTGAACGAACGAGTTACTTTTATCTGAATCCGGAACGAAGAGATCTGACGACGCTCTTTCATGAAGCGACGCATCAGATTCTGGATGTGAATACGACGTCGGATCGACTGCTGGCCGCGCGAGCGCGTGCTCGAAAACTCAAACAGCGGCGTATTGAAGACTGGGTGCTCTGTGAACATTCGAACTTCTGGCTGATTGAAGGTCTTGCCTGCTACTTCGAATCGTTTGAAATCGATGAGAGCGGCAAGGTCAGCGTTGGTAATCCCGAGTATGTGCGATTCGATACGGCGCGTCAGCGACTGCTTGATCCATCGTTCTATTTTTACATGCCGTCTCTTCAGTTTTTCGCGCTGGGGAAAGATGAATTCCAGAGCCATCCTCAAGTCAGTCCGCTCTACACTCAGGCCTCTGGTTATGTGCATTTCCTGATGCACTACGAAGACGGCCTGTACCGTGACGATTTGATTCAGCTGCTGACCGCCGTCTACCGCCCGGACGCAGAAAAGATCACGGAAGAACCCTCACTGACTCGCATCGCCGGCGTTTCGTACGACGAGCTGGATCGCCAGTACCGCGAGCACATGCAGAACCTGGACGACCTTCTGAACGCCGGCGAACCCCGCCGCGACCAGGCCGGCAACCGGCGATCTCCGCGTTAGACGTTTCTACCAAAGTAGCTCGTGTCTCCGACGCGAGAACTTCCTTTGGGACACCTGCTACTGAACACGCGTGGCTGAGTACCCGGCCCGGAGAGTCGGGCCACTTTGGGATCGACGAATGAGCCTTCTGGCGCCACTTGATCTGGATTCTGGTCAAAGCAATGATCGTCGTGACGTGCAGAACTGACCATTCGCTGTCAAACTTCGCTGGACTTCGATGAGTCCCTTGAAGGTGTTCATTCAGGCGGCTCGTTCGTGCATCGTCTTACTTCGCTCAGGGTTTCGGATGTTCTTCACGTTTGCCTTTTGGTGTATCGCCGCGTTTGTCATTGGAGGAATTCCGTTCGGTTACCTCGCGGGACGGATTGTCCTGAAAGATGATATTCGGAAGCATGGAAGCGGCAACATTGGGGCAACGAACACGTGGAGGACGCTGGGGTGGAAATGGGGCGTGACCGTATTGGTTCTTGATGCGCTGAAGGGACTGATTCCGACGCTGCTGGCAGGGCAGTTTGTTGCTGATGGATTCGACCCGGCAAAGACGGAACCGCTGCGAGTCGCCACGGGCCTGTTTGCCATCGCGGGGCACATGTTTCCGATCTGGCTGTCATTCCGCGGCGGGAAAGGCGTGGCCACGGCGCTTGGTGTTGTACTGGTGCTGGCTCCGGTGGCGAGTGCAGCAGCGTTTGGTGCATTTCTGGTATCACTTGGCATCTGGCGGATGGTTTCGCTGTCATCGATTCTGTCGGCCACCGCATTCTCGATCGTGTACTTTGTTCTGCGGCGCGGAACAGACCTGGGTGGCGTGTCTTTGCCGATGACGCTGTTCTCCGTTGTTGTTCCGGCATTGATTGTCTGGCGTCATCGCTCCAACATCCTCAGAATCATTCAGGGCACTGAACGCAGAATCGGAAAGAGGCCAGCCGAGGAAGGAAAGCAGGGACTATGAACGTCAATTCCGGGTTATTCCGCATTGTCTTTTCGATGCAGGCGTACTGCCTTGTTGTCGGAGTCTGCTCAGCACTTGCGGTCAGTGTTTGTGGGGACGAGATTCCTTCGGTAGGTGCAACGTTCGCCGCAAAGGACTCTCTCAAGCTTGATACGGATCAGGCCGCTGATGCGCAGGACTGTCTGAAAGGACTGCGATGGGCTCCTGGGGACTTCGAGGTTCAGTGTGAAGCAGCTCAGGGGGACCGCGGAGATTTGCTGATTCGATTTCCATCGCCCCTCCCATCCGGCGACTCAGTCAACGACAATGTGTCGATGGAGTGGTATGTCGCGCGGGATGAGAACCGGCAGCCGAAGTCGGCTCGCTGTGTCGTTGTGGTTCATGAATCCGGTCGAGGCATGACGGTTGGCAGAATCTTTGCGCGGGGATTGCAGTCTCAGGGACTGCATGCGTTTTTAATTCACCTTCCAGGATATGGTGCTCGCCGGACACCTCGTGCTGACCAGCCGGAGCAGCTTCTGAGCGGGATGCAGCAGGCGGTTTGCGATGTGCGGCGCGCTCGGGACGCTGTGGCTTCGTTGCCGATGATCGATTCCAGTGTTGTTGGTATTCAGGGAACAAGCCTTGGCGGTTTCATCACGGCGACGACTGGCGGGCTTGATGATGGTTACGGAGGCGTCTTTATTCTGCTGGCTGGTGGCAATCTTCACGAGGTGGTACTGCAGGGCAAGAAGGACGCGGCCAAGGTTCGCGAAAAGCTGGAAGCGATCGGCATCACGGGAGACAAAATTCGCGATCTTGCCCGGCCCGTGGAGCCGCTGCGGGTTGCTCATCGACTGCGTCCGGAAACGACCTGGCTCTACAGCGGGAAGTATGACGATGTCGTGCCGCCGGAATGTTCGTTTGCTCTGGCCAAAGCCGCATCATTGCCCGCAGGACACCACATTGAATTGCCGGCCGATCATTATTCCGGGGTTGTGTTTCTTCCTGCCGTCATCGCGGAGATCGGGCAGAAGATGAAAACACTCGGCGATGAGACCCCGAAATGATGACATTGTCAGTTCGGGACGCGTGGGGCATACTGCGTTGTATCCGACTCTGACAGAGCCTGGCGCATTGTCTGATCGGCGTCGAGCCTTAACAGAACACTTAAGATTCTGACCACCCTTCGCGGGAAAGAAACGTGTCTTCACCGCTGAACCAAATTCAGGTCTCTGCGTGCAACAGTACGCCGGGCACCGTGCCGGTCTTCAACTGTCTTGTCATCCTGCGAACGAGTGACGACGGAAAGAAGCTGCATGGCCGCATCGCCAATCTCGCCGGGATGACGGCCGAATCCTGGAGCGAGCGAGAGTTGCTGATGCAGCTGACTCGTCGTTTCAAAGAACATCTGCAGGCGAGCCTGAAGAACGAGCAGCCGGTTGGGTGGATCGATCCCCCCGAGGAACCTCAGCCCGGCGAACAGCTCCGATACATTCCCGTCCACTTATGAGTACCAGTTCCGAACTCCGAACACCGAAAACCGAACATCCCTATGACCCCCAGCACTTTGTCCTGTCGTCAACGGCTTGTGAAGACTCGCATCATCGCCACGATTGGCCCGGCGAGTGAATCGGTTGAGGTCCTGCGGGAACTGGTTGCATCGGGTGTGGATGTCTTTCGGCTCAATTTTGCTCACGGCAGTCATTCGTGGCTGTCCGAGCTGGTTCGAAAGATCCGCCAGGTCTCAACGGAACTGGAATGTCCTGTCGGGATTCTTGGTGACCTGTCGGGGCCAAAGATTCGACTGGGTGAGATCAGGGGCGGCGAGACGTACTGTGCCGAGGGTGCAGCGTTCCGATTTGTGCGAGGCATGGATTCCGAATCGGAAACGGATCTCACCTGCACCTATGAGCCACTGATTGATGACGTGCGTCCCGGCGACAAGGTACTGCTTGCTGACGGCACCGTCGCGATGGTCGTGATTGAAAAAGACCCCGAGCTCAAATGGGCGAAGTGCCTTGTCGTTCAGCCAGGTAAGATTCGCAGCCGTCAGGGAGTGAATCTTCCGGGCGTGGCACTCAGCACTGCAAGCGTCACCGAGAAGGACCGCAAAGACCTTGAATGGGCTCTGCAGCATCAGCTGGACTTTGTCGGACTCAGCTTTGTTCGGCAGGCGGCTGATATCGTCCATCTTCAGAAGCTGATCGAGTCCCATCATCCCAAGGTGACTCCGCTGATTGTTGCGAAGATCGAAAAGACGGAAGCCATTGACGATCTCGATAACATTCTTCATGTCACCGATGCGGTCATGGTGGCTCGTGGAGACCTTGGTGTTGAAGCGGAGATTAGTCGCGTTCCGATTCTGCAGAAGCGAATCATTCAGAGATGCAACGAGTTGCGAATTCCTGTCATCACAGCCACACAGATGCTCGACAGTATGCAGACGAACGACCTGCCGACTCGAGCCGAAGTTACGGACGTTGCCAATGCCGTGATTGACGGCACAGACGCAGTGATGCTTTCGGGCGAAACCGCGATCGGTGCTCACCCGGTTCAGTGCGTTCGAATGATGGATCGGATTGCATCCGAAGCCGAGCCTTATGTCAGCACGATTGAGCCGGCGGAGATTCGTGATGAAGAATCACGCCGAGCTCGACCGGTCACAGAAGCCGTAACGCGTGGAGCGATTGCTGCTGCGGAGTATCTGAAAGCTGATCTGATCGTTGTGGCGACGGTCACCGGACGGACGGCTTTGGCTTTGTCGCGACTGCGCGGCCGAGTGCCGATTCTGGCCTTCACAGACCGTGAAGATGTGGCCCGCCGAATGTGTCTTTACTGGGGCGTCACGGCTATTCTGAACAGGGTGACTCAGCAATCCGCCGACGCACTGCTGCAGTACGTGATTCCATGGGGACAGCGCAACGGGATCCTTCAGTCCGGCAGCAAACTGATCATCGTCGGCCACACTGCGTGGCTTGGCGAAACGCATGACCTGATGATGGTTCACGTCGTTCCCTGACAGCCACTGATCAGCCACCGTAGTGGAACTCGCCAGAGTTCCTGTCCCAGACCGTAGCGGACTCACCAGAGTTCCCTCGAACCCACAAACCATTACCGCGCAAGGCTGCCACACGGGGTGTTGCCTGCAAGATCCGCGATCATATCGCGAATGGATGCGAGGACGGCATCACGCCAGCGCGCTTCTCCGTACTGTTCTGCGTACGGCTTCTTCTGCCACGCGAAGTTGATTCCTCGTGAACTGTTCACGATGGCTCCGAGCCCGGAAGGATCAAAAGCGGACGCCGTATCTGCCGACGTTCCGCCCTGTGCACCGTAACCCGGGATGAGCAGCGGAACCTGAGGCATGCGAGTTCGCAGGCTCTTCAGTTGTTCCGGCCAGGTAGCTCCGACAACAGCGCCGACAAGTCCAAAAGTACTGTCGCCAGTGACGGTCTCCAGGCTCAGCTTCTGCACGGTATCCGCCACGACTTCATAAACCGTACGACCGTCACTCGTGCGATCCTGAAACTCGGCAGCTCCCGGGTTGCTGGTTCGAACCAGCACATACAACCCAGCCTGTCGTTTGCGGGCAACCTTCACGAACGGTTCCAGCGAATCGATTCCAAGATAGGGATTGATCGTCAGAGCATCCGCTGGCCAGTTAGCAGCCTCGGGGTCTTCACCGGCAAGCCATGCGTCGGCGTACGCTTCCGCTGTAGTCCCGATATCGCCTCGCTTGGCGTCTGCAATCACGATCAGCCCTGCTTTGCGAGCATGAGTCATTACAGCATGCAGAGCCTGCATCCCGGGAACACCGAGCTGTTCAAAGAAGGCTACTTGCGGCTTAACTGCTGGAATCAGCGGCGCGGCGATGTCGATGAGTTCGCGGCTGAACGCTTCGTAGCCTCGCGCCTGCACTTCGGCCGTGCTTCCTCCCAACGATTCTGCCCTCGAGCGAATTTCCGTTGGCAGCCAGTCCCAGCGAGGATCAATACCCATCAGCGCGGGCGTTTTTGTTGATCGGATCTTTTCGTCGAGTCGGCCGGAATAACTGACCATGAGCATACTCACTGAACGGAAAACACGGGTGCCTTCGCGGGATTTTCGCGAGCAATGTAGCGGCCTCAAGCGGACGTGCCGAGCGAGGCCTGCCATTACGGGGCGGGGGTTCTCGCGTCGGAGAGACTGAGGCATGGGGGTCTCGCGTCGGAGACACGAGGCACGGAGGTTCTCGCGTCGGAGACACGAGCCACGATCAGGCTGAGCGGCGGGTCTGGATGCCGCGGGCCGATTCGTGGGGTGCGAGCTGAGTTAGTGCATATTGATTCTGGGCTGCGATGGAGTTCAGCACGTGCTGGATCGTTTCCACTGACGCCGCCATGGCAAACAACGGTGCTTGTTTCGGAAGACGCCGGCTTCCGGCAAGAATGTGATAGTAACTCGTGTCCGGGAAGGCCTCTCTCTGAAGCACATCAAACATCCCTGTTTGATCGTACAACTGCAGGCGTTGAGTCAAAGTTGCCGAGAGCCGTGCGTTTCTGGCCGCAACCCAGAATGGTGTGTCTTCACGCTGGCTAAGCCAGTAGTGCATCTGTACGAAGTCTCGAACGTCGTCGTACAGTTTGGCCATCGCGGAATTGTAATAGTCTCGCCCGGCGGAGATGGAACCGTGCAGAGAAAACAACTGCAGAAACAGTTCAATGCCAACCTGGCTCAGGTGGATTCCTGTTGATTCCAGAGGTTCCAGGAAGCCGGCAGAAAGTCCAACGGCCAGAACATTGTGTTTCCAGAAGCTGGTCTGCCGCCCGACTCGCATCTTCAAAAACCTGGGAGTCGCCTTCGAGAGATCCAGTTCCGGAACGGCCTGCTGAAACTGTTGCCAGGCGGTTTCTTCGGAGATGAACTGGGAGCTGTAGACATAGCCGAGTCCTGTATGTTCAGTCAACGGGATCTGCCACATCCATCCGGCCTGAAGTGCCTTTGAAACGGTAAACGGCGGGATACGGGAACCGCCTTGAATCTTCCACGCGACCGCTCGATCACACAACAGGCTCTGATTCCAGATTTGGAACTCGTCCTGAAGAGTCTCATGCATCAGGATCGATCGAAAGCCTGAACAGTCAATGAAGAAATCGGCCGAGACTGTCTGACCATGAGTCACTCGAACCATCGTCACATCACCGCAATCGCTCCGGACCGCGGACTCAACCGCCCCATGGACCTCACGAACACCCGATTCGAGGGCAACCTGTCTCAGCCAGCCGGCAAGAGCTTCGGCGTTAAAGTGGAACGCGTAAGACTGTGTCTCCGTAATCGGCGATGTGCCGTGTGAGAAGTGGGGTCCTCGACCATGAAGACACGCGTGGTAGTGCAAAGAGTATTCATGATATGGCAGAACGGTCTGGCCTCGCTGTTTCTGAGCGATCCACCACGGAAACAAATCACGTCCGTCGATTCTCGCACCACAGACGCCAAAGGGATGCCAGTGGTCGCTGCCGGCATCAATCCAGTCGAGAAATCGAATGGCCAGTTTGTAAGTACCTTCGCAGGACCGCATCATTTCTGCTTCGTCAGCCTCAAAGCGTTTCAGCAGACTGACGAGCGACGGAATGGAAGCCTCGCCCACGCCAATTCCTCGCGGACCAGGAGGCTCAATGACCGTGATCCGGCAGAGATCACGCGGGATCGTTCTGGCCAGCATGGCAGCTGTCATCCAGCCAGACGTTCCGCCACCCGCGATAGCGATGTGACGGATACCGCCTGATTCTGACTGAGCATTCATTCGAGACTCCATTCTCGGAATGACGAGATCTGATGAACAGTGGCTGCGATTCAGCCGGCCTGAGATATGTCTTCAAAAATACCACGATCTCGATTCTTGCGTGAACTGCGTGGATCGAAGACCTGACCGCTCATCGCGATCCAGACACCATCATCCTTCTGCCCCTGAAGTACTCCAAGTGCCATTCCGACGTTGAAGACGGCATCCGTGTTCTTGAAATTTGCAGGTTGCATCGCCCCGGTCAGGACAATTCGACGGCCCGGGATATCCAGCAGCACGCGCGCAGTTTCGATCATCGTGTCTGTTCCGTGAGTGATCACAATCCGCTTTTCGGGGCAGTCCAGCACTGCCTGGCGAACAAGCTGACGATCCTGATCCGTCATGTCCAGACTGTCTTTGCGCATGATGGACTGGACTGTGTACTCAAAGGAGACCGGCAGTTCCTGAAGAATGCGCTCAACTCCCGGAGGACCGACCTGATACTGGCTTAACTGGTCGAAATAGACTTTGTCGATCGTTCCGCCACAGCTCAAAAATCGAATTCGCATAAGGAGTGTTTGTTCGCACGATTGAAGGATTACATCCATGGATTGGGCGGGAGCCAGCCCTGCTCGGAAGTCGTCTTCAGAAGCAGCATTTTCAGCTACTTCATGATGGCTTTTTCCACTTTGAATTCGATGTCATTCATGAATTTTGCTTCAATGACAACAAAGAGCGGAGAAGTCGAATACGACGCATAGGCTGGGTCGACCGGAGCACCATGGTCAAGCTGATGTTTGGTCAGCCGTCATTCACGATCAGCTGAGTGACGATGGCGATGTGCTTTCCGGCACAGGCTCCGTCATCGGGAGTCCATGTTCCAAGGACAAATGATCCGTCCTGCTGAATCGTTCCTGTGGCATTGATCTTGTGTTCCTGCGACAGCAGTTCAATAGTCCCCAGTCGAACAGGACTTCCGTCCGAGAAAACGACCTTGCCTCGCGTCGGATACGTAGTTGGGCGACTTTCGCCGCAGCCTGGCTGAAATGCCATCAGACACAGCAGGGGAATCAACAGGCGACAGCGTGCAGAGCAGCTTGAAAACAAAGTCCACGTCCTTTCAATCCTGAGGCGTGAAGCCTTCAATGATTCAAAAGCAGATTGCCGGTATTGCAGTTCTGGTACCAACGCTGTGGAGGAGTTTGTAGAGGATCTCGCCGGAGATCCCGCGATTCTCGTGGATAATGGGAACTCTGGTGAGTTCCACTACAACTCGGGATCATTGAAATTCGTTTCAGAAAATTCCACCGGGGTTTCGCCTAGTATCCTTCGAATCGGAGACCATCGTTGCGGTTGCAGAGACTGGCCAGTACCTGAGTACTGATGGAAGAAGAGATCGCCCGGGCACTTCCGTCGCACAGTGCGAACTGCGCTGATTCGTCGTGAGCACTGCCGAAGGAATACACGTTGGCACGCTGATCATTCGGGCCGTGAGCGATAGGAACGCCCGGACCGCCAACTCGTGCGAAGTGCGTCATGTGACGTCCGAAGTAGGCCGGCCCATTGTAAGGGCTCTCCGTCATCTTGTTCGCAGGGATGTGGGGCTCTCCGACCAGCAGAGTCTGGCTGGTGCCGTCTTTGATATCTGCCATCGTGACGGTATCGACCCAGTCGCGGTCCAGCACCGGTTTGTCGTTGGTCGACAGGGACTGGTTGAGTTTTGGCTGGCTCGAAATGATCACGCCGTTGCCGCGTCCGCCCCAGTAGAAGTCCGTATCGCGTCCAATCGCACCAGCCGAATTGTCGCCATGGTTTCCGACATAGTCAGCCACGGCACCGCCTGGAATTACCTGCACTCCGCCTGGGCATCCACAGGGGAAGCGAATCTCAACACGCACGTCTTCGGCAATCGCGTTGGTGGCCGAGTGTCTTTCCGGACAGAGGAAGGTTGGTACAACCCGCCGACGAACCTGCTCACTGTGTTCACCATAGGTCTTGAACACATCCCATTCAGCAGCCATACCAGCCTGTTCCACATACGGAAGAATATGGATAAGCCACGAAGGTTCATCCATCCCGGGTTCCGTGGCTGTTTCGTTGTTTGTTGATCGCTGCTTGTTGATGATCAAACGGGCCGGTGGAAATTTCTTATGGGAGTCATGGAAGTTATGAAGTGCCAGTCCCATCTGCTTAAGATTGTTCAGGCACTGAGTCCGGCGTGCTGCTGCGCGGGCCTGTTGAACGGCCGGAAGAAGGATGCCGATCAGGACGGCGATGATCGCAATCACGACCAGAAGTTCTATAAGAGTAAAACCACCGCGTTTTGAGAACGTACGGGAAGCCGGTGACTGGTCGTGCGACGCCCCGGGCGGACGACGGAGAAATGTACGCATCGCGCTGATCCTCAAAATGGCACTGGTACTGAGCCTGGCCCTGTTCGAAACCGGCGAATTCCTGTCTCATGACTCAGAAAACTCATTTTCGCAGATCGAGTCAGGCAAACAAAAGACCCACCAGCACAAATTCTGCCATCTCAGCAACAATCGGAATACGCGGGTTTCGGAGCACTACAAAACTTGATGAAACCAGGAAATGTACTGAAGATTGTCATCCAGCGCCTCAGAGTTTCGTTCGTCGAACCTGCCAGGTTTTTGGGCAACGCGGCGAATTACACCAACCGTGGCCCTTCCGTTGCGTGATTTCTCGTGACTTTTGCACAGACCCCGTACAATCAGTCTATGAAACCGATTCTTCGAGTTCTGTTGTTTGTTTCCTGTTTCACAGGCACTTCGCTGATCCTTAATGCTCAGGAGGCTGAAGGGGAGGCGAAGAAGGCTGCGGAGCCGTTCGGCCGTTTCGTGACGGTCACATCGCCGATTTCTGACCAGACAGTGAGTCTGATTAATAACACGGCCGTCGAACTGCAGGCTCAGTCCGTTCGTGAATCGCGTCCGGCGGTCCTGGTCCTGGAGATTGAGTCCGGTTCAAGCCGGTTCGGCCAGGTAAGGGATATCGCTTCGTTCCTCACCTCGGCGGAGGTGAGCAATGTTCGAACGGTCGCATGGATTCCGAAAACGGTGGAAGGCAACCATGCAGTACTTGCTCTGGCCTGTCATGAAATCATCATGCATCCCGATGCTTCGCTGGGCGACATTTCCAGAGGACAGCCGCTGGAACAGTCGGATGAAGCGTTCATTCTGGCTCTTGCCGATCGTCGGCGAAACAACCGGCTTTCCAGAGGCATCATCAGCGCGATGCTGAATCCGTCGGTTGCCCTGCGCAGAGTTTCAATGACGGATGAGACGGGTGCGAAGTCTCAGAAGTTTGTCACTGTCGAAGAGTTGCGACTTCTGCAGCAGCAGAACCTGGAAATCTCTGATGTCGAGACAGTGAAAGAAGCCGGCAGTCCCGGTCTCTTCAATTCCACAGATGCCATGAAGTCGGGTTTTCTTGTCGGACGAACCGTCAAGACTCGCCCGGAACTTACCGAAGCTCTGGGGTTGCCGCGCGAAGCAATGCGGCAGCAGGCCGATGGCAAGCCTGTCAAATCCCGGCTGATCGAAGTCCATGGTGTCATTGGTCACACGCTTCAGGATTTTGTGCTGCGTGAGATTCGTACGGCGGTCGCCGACAACGTGAACCTGCTGATCCTGGAGATCGATTCACCGGGAGGAAGCAAGGACATCGCCGAAGAGATCTCTATGACACTTGCGGATCTTGATCCATCGAAGATCACGACCGTTGCATGGATTCCTCGTGGTGCCTGGAGCGGTGGAGCGCTGATTGCCTTTGGCTGTGATCAGATCATGATGCACGCTGATGCTCAGATTGGTGACATCGGGGTCATCATGCAGACTCAGCCCGGAGGAGCGTTCGAACGTGCTCCGGAAAAGATCGTCAGCCCGTTCCTCGAATTTGTCGCCTCAATTGCAAAGCGAAAGAACCGTGCCCCGGGTTTGCTTCAGGCGATGGTGGACAAGGACCTGGAGATCTTTGAAGTCACGAACAAGAAAGACGGCCGAGTGACCTGGATGTCAGAGCATGAGATTCAGGCACAGCCGGACGAATGGATCAAAGGCCCGATGGTGCCTGAGAGCCGCAAAGGCGTCCTGCTGACTCTGCGAGGCGAACGTGCTCATCAGCTGCGTCTCGCGGAATCTCCGTGTGCCGACATGAGTGAGCTGCGGCGAAGACTGGGCATTCCCGAAGATGTCCAGCTGACCGCTGTCCAAAGAACGTGGGTGGATGGAATCGTCGCGTTCCTGAATTCGGGCTTTGGCGGCTTTCTTCTGCTGAGCGCTGCCATTATCTGTCTTTATGTGGAGGCACATGTTCCGACGGGGGCATTTGCAATTCCGGCGCTGATCTGTTTCGTGCTGTTCTTCTGGAGCCGCTTCCTTGGGGGTACGGCTGGCATGCTGGAACTGATCCTGTTTGCTCTGGGAATGGGATTACTGGCGCTGGAGATCTTCGTTATTCCTGGATTTGGAGTCTTCGGCATCACGGGCATCCTGATGATCCTGCTTTCGCTGGTGATGGCGAGTCACACATTTGCGGGCATGAATGCGACGGAGAGCTTTGAAGAATCCATGGGAAGCCTTGGTTCGCTCACTGGTGCGATGGTCACGGTCATCGTGACGGCCGTCGTTTTGAATCGTTTCCTCCCGTCGATTCCGTGGGTCAATCGGCTGATCCTGACTCCTCCTGGATATGCGGCGGCCGGAACGGGACCGCTGCTGAATCCGTCTCTGACCTCCAGTGGCGACTCTGGTCCCGTGGATCCTGGGACAGTGGGAACTGCCGCCTCGGCGCTGCGACCATCCGGAAAGGGAATGTTTGGCGACAAGTACATCGATGTTGTCAGCGATGGTGCGTATATCGACCACGGGTCGGCGATCGAAGTGATTCGCATCGCGGGCAACCGTGTCATCGTTCGCGCTGTGCAGAAGAGCGAACCTCGCTCCGAAACGATTTCCTGACGGCGGAAGGTATTTGGACCATGAGCGATATCAGCAGCGAAGAGAAGTCGCCCGTGCTTCCCCTGAGTGAGCAGCAATCTGAATCGCTGCGGGGGCTGGTTGAGCGGAGCCAGAAAGTGATGGCGCACGGCTGGATGATCCGCACATTCATCAAGCATTGTGATGAAGTCGAGGACTTCCCCGAACTGAATGAGATGGCAAGAACCATCTTTGACGTGTTTCGCGCTGTCGAAACGCAAATCGAGGATCCGGTGAATTACTTCCGAACTGTTCGCAAGAAGATTGCGAAGCTCCGTTCGGCCGCGGAGCAGTTTGAAAAGGATGCCTGGCACGCGTCGACACATACGAATTTCCAGCAGTGTGCCGTGGCTGCAAAGTTCCTCGGTGAACAGTTACAGGAGCTGCTGACAGAGGCCGAGAAGTTTATTCCCCGCCCTGCCCCGCCCAAAATTCAGCTTCCGGTTTCACGTCCCGCTGCGGATACGGCACAGGGCGAATCTTGAGTGTTTTTCTGAGATTCCTGTGTTTCCTCTGCGAAGGTAAGAAGACTTTGCGGGTGACAGCAGGGGTGGTCCGTTGGCTTTGCGGGTTTTATCCATCGTTCCAAAAAGGAAGTTCTGCCCGTTGCATTCGGTCGCCGAATTTGGAGCATGAAGAACTCTGTCTTCTGACCCTGTTACGCTGAGCAGTCCAGAGCCATGCCGAACGGTGCCGTTGCCTCGGGAGAGCTAAAGATCCGACAAAAGCTCGGAAAGTACCGGATCGAGCGAAAGCTCGGTTCCGGAGGATTTGCCTCCGTTTACCAGGCCATGGACACGGTGCAGGGAATCCGAGTAGCCATCAAGGTGCCTCACTCTCAATACACGACAGAAGCGGTTCTGACTGAGTTCCGCAAGGAAATCCGAACGACCGCTCCACTGGAACACGACAACATCCTTCCCATTAAGGATGCCAGCATCATCGAAGATCGGCTGGTCGTCGTTTTTCCTCTGGGCGACGAAACACTGCAGCAGCGGATGACGCGACGCATCTCCCTGGAAAGTGCGTTTGAGATCGCCGAACAGATCCTGAGGGCGACGGCTCTGGCTCATTCTCATCACGTGATACACTGTGATATCAAGCCGGAAAACGTCATTGTCTTTGCCCACAATCGGATTCGCCTCGCGGACTTTGGAATTGCCAAAGTCTCGCAGAAGACTGTTCAGGGCGGCGGAACCGGAACCATTGGCTATATGGCACCTGAGCAGGCGATGGGCAAGCCATCATTCCGCTCGGATGTGTTCTCGATCGGGCTCATCCTGTGGCGACTTCTTTCAGGACATTGGCCGGAGTGGCCATTTGCCTGGCCGCCATCCGGCTACACTCGACTTCGCGGCCGCATCCATCCGGAGTTCATCGACTTCATGCGGCGTGCTATTGATCTGAATCCTCGCCGACGCTACCGCGATGCTCAGCAAATGCTGGCCATCTTTCTGAAGCTGAAGCAGCGCACAATCCGACACGCTCGCAGCCGCCGTCGTCAGTCCGCCTGACAGACTACTGCCTATGGCCTATGGCACCGGCAGATTTCGGAGAGCATCTTCCAGGCAGCGCACTTCCTGAGTGTTCTCGAACAGGAGATGACTGGAAGACCGAATCGCCTGGATGACCAGGGTTCGGGCGTCCGAGTCGTTCGCGAGTCGTACGGCCAGCGACGTGTACTCGTCGATTGAACTCACGATAAGATCGTTGAATCCCATCGTGGCGTACAGAGCCTGCGTGATGCGGCCTCGCAGGAATTCACTCGGCATCGTAATCACGGGAGCCCCCATGGCGAGGGCTTCATAGCTGCTGTTTCCGCCACCAAAGTGCAGAGGATCCAGGAGGACGCTCGCTTCCTGAAGCAGACGCAGAAAGTCCGGATGCTGAAGCGGCGGCAGGAACAGGCAGCGATCAAGGACGCTGGCCATCGTTGAAGACCAGCGTGCCTTCAGGCGACTGGTCCATTCCGGAATGCGTCCATCAATCATGATCAAGTGACCGCTGCGGTCCTGCTCCAGGATGCGACGAAACAGCACATCGTCGTCCGGATGGATTTTGAAGAGTGTCTGGGGACACACGTAGAGACTTCCGGATGTCGGCAGGCCCGTTCGGTTTCGAAACGACGGATCAGGAACCGGTGCATCGGGGCGTTCGTACCACGTTCCAGCCAGCGACATGCGAATCAGCGTCTCTGAGTAATGCTCCTGTGCCGTGGGCAGATCCAGGAGTTCACTGGACAGGAAGTAGTCGATGGCCGGACTGCCCGTGGTTTCCGGATGTCCCCATGTCGCGCACTGCACCGGCGCCATGCGTGAGAAAGCAAGAGTGGAACAGAGAGCGTCCATCCCGACATCGGCAAAGATCAGGATGTCCAGATTGAGAGCCCGGATCATTTCGATAGTTTCGGGGACATCGCGAGGAACGACGATGAATGTGTCGGCCGCCTTCCGAAAGCGTTGAGTAAACTCGTCCTGCCCTGCGAACGCACTGCAGACTGTGACGTGGAATTTCGATCGATCGAGCTGCTCAATGCGTCCGATATTCAGCCGGCCAATCGTGTGGTTTCGAAAATAGGCCGACAGAAAGCCGACGCGCAGTCGCCCATCCGAAGCGCGCGGCCGTGGTGCCGCCGGCATTGAGGATCCTTGGATCACGGATCCTCGCAGTTTCATCAAAGCCACATCATTCAGTCCCTGGTAGGCCCAGAAAAATGTGGTGGGGACCAGGCTTCGCGAGGCATCCACAACGACACCATCATCGACCATCGCCTGCAGAGCAGTATGCTGACGATGTCGCCATCGCTGGATGTCTTCATTCGAACGATAGACAATGGGCAGGACCGAGGATGCAAGGAGCCGATTCATCGGAGACGAATCCATCGCCAGCAATTCGTCGTAGACAGCCATCGCTCGTTCCGGGTACCCCTGATTGAACAGAAGATAGCCAAGATTCTGGCGAGCTGCCGACATGCGAGGATCCGCGGCAACCGCACGTTCGTAACAGACGATTGCGTCAGCCTGGCGATCCTGTTCCTGACGGAGGTTTCCCAGAGTAATCCACGAAGCGGCGTCATTGGGATGCTGCTCAAGCCGTGCTTCGAGATTCGTGACGTCCGTCCTGCCAGCGGACGAACTCAGGCTGCCAGCTCCTGTGGAAGTTCCAGACGCGATTGAGGAGGTCGATGAAACGAGCGTCGACCAGACAGGTGCGCGAAGGTTCGAATCCGCAGGCCCCACCGAACTTTGGCGAGTGTCTTCGGAAGACGTTCTGCCGCTGAACCATGGAAGTCGTGTTGCTGCGGAAGGAACTTTTCCAACGGGTGGAACGATCCAGACATCGTGTTCCTTCCCGTCTGTGCTTGCCCCAGCGACGTACGGGCAAACGGCTCCGGAGGCCACTTCGACAGCAAAGATTTCTGTGACGCCTGACAGGAACTGGAAAACTGCAACCGTGCGCCCTGAGATCAGATCGACCACGCCTATGCCGCATTTCAGTTGATGGCGGTTCTCGGCAATCGGGACGCCTCCAAAAATCGAAGTCTCGCGAATCTTTGAAAGACCAACAAAAGCAAACTGTCCGTGAAAGCTCAGTCCTCGGACGTAACCAGGAAATGTTTCGACAATGTCTCGCTTGCCCGTCGACAGATCCACGGTCGCAAGGGCTCCGCAGCCGGAGTCCAGGACCCAAAGCCGTCCCTGATACCAGCGAGGTGAATGCGGCATCGCAAGGCCTCGACTGACAGTCTCTCCGGATGGCACATCAATCAGGACACCGCTGGTTGCCTTGTTGGGGCGCCATCCGGCCGGTGTATCCGTTTCGGACATCGCCGACACAAAGGATGGCTGACCGTCTTTCATCGCCAGCCCATTCAGATGACATCGGTCCTGGTCAGCCAGCTGGCTGATGAATCGAGGCTTCCAGCGAGGAACAAAGCTGAAATCGTCATGGAGCGTGCACAGGCAGGAGAAGAGCGTGTTGACCACCCAGAGTCCGTCATTGCCCCATGCGAGGTCATGGCCATGAATATTGCCGGTCCATGTGGAGGTGCGGGGAACGTAGCAGATGTCCCATGTGCCCTTTGGTTCAACCGAAGCAGCGACTTCGCGCTTGCCCTGCAGAAAATTCATCTGCCGTCGAGTTCCCAGCGCCAATCGGTCCTGATCCACAGCCAGACCCATTGGCTGCTCATAACTGGCAAAGGAGATTCGCAAGGCCTTATCGTGGACGCCAAGCACCAGCAGTTTTCCCGCCTGATAGGTTGTCACCATGAGGGACGCTTTGATGTGTGACAGAATCTCTGCGAGTACCGGAGTAAACTCGTAGCGAACTTCCATCATTGGTTCGCCGCCCGAAGGTGATTCCGACTTGTCTGTCGTCATGGCAAAAACTCAGATACCAGGGCTGTTAGAAGCTGCATGCAGCAAAGGCCTCGGCCTCCGCCATTCTCGATGCAGACTCTAGGATGTTTCTGCATTGCATGCGACTCGAACCCCATGATCGGACGCTTCAAGGCGACAGAGGTTTGACCGAAGCGTATTCTGCAGGATGCCTCGTGCGGAACAGTCTGCCGATGCACACTGATGACTATGGATTTGCAGCGAAACACGAGGCGAAACGCAGGAACTGATCGGTCTGATGGCTGGCCCAGTCGGATGGTTTTCCAAGTTCCTGCGACATGATGGCTGCGACTGAGGCTGCAAGCCCTGTTGCTACAGTGGCGTGAAGGAACAGAAGACGCGATCGTCGTGCGAGCACATCTTCTACGGACTGAGCCATTTCGTGCCTGACACAATAACGCACGAAGTCCTGTTCTTCGTTCGACAGGTCACTTGTGTGCTGGCGATTGTTCAGGTCTGCTTTCACCGAGCGAGCTTCGGGAATGCCGATCGACAGGTCACCGGTGACCGACGGGCGATGATGCCAGCCGGATGTTCTTTCGACAAGGTCGACGAGTTCTTCTCCCATCTGTCGATAGGTTGTCCACTTGCCTCCAATGACCGTCACTAGTCCCGAACGAGACGTGAGGATTGAGTGTTCCCGCGAAAGTGCGGCTGTGGATTTCGACTGCGACTTTCGAACCAGCGGTCGAAGTCCGGAAAAAACGCTCCGAATGTCGGATCGCCCGGGACAACGACTCAGATAGCGACGGAGATGATCGAGCAGGTAGCGGATTTCGTCTTCTTCCGGAACAGGTTCTGTTGTCACGTCATTCACTGCTCTGTCGGTCGTCCCGATCAGAACCTTACCAAGCCACGGAATCGCAAAGAGGACTCGACCATCATCGGTCGATGGAATCATCAGTGCGCGATTGCCCGGCAGGAATTCGGCATCAGTCACAATGTGAGTACCACGACTGGGGGCAATGCGCACAGAACCTTCGTGCTCCCCTGAGACGCGGCGGTCGGCCTCGAGCAGTGATTCAGCAAAAACACCGGTGCAGTTCAGAACACGGCGAGCTTTGACACGATGAAGCTCCCCTGTCTGGAGATCGCGAATCTCTGCTCCGGTGACAGCGCTGCCTTCGTAAATCAGATTCGCGACCGGAGCGTAGTTCAGGATGGCAGCGTTATGTCTGACGGCCGTCATGGCCAGTGCCACGGCAAGTCGAGCATCATCGAACTGGGCGTCGTGGTACAGCACGCCTCCTCGAAGGGAAGTGCTCTGAACGGAAGGCATCAGTTCCAGCACCTGATTTCGACTGAGCCAGCGGGAACTTCCCATCGACCTTCGACCAGCCAGTGCATCATAGAGCCTCAGGCCCACGAAGTTCACAGCGCGTTCGCCAATTCGGTAGGCAGGCAGGACAAAGCTGACGGGACGAACAAGTGTCGGCGCATTCTTCAGAAGGCGTTCTCGTTCCAGCAGAGAATGGCGGACCATTCCAATCTGCCCCTGCTTGAGATACCTCACACCGCCATGAATCAATTTTGTGCTTCGACTGGAAGTGCCGGATGCGAAGTCGCCGCGCTCAAACAGAGCAACTCGGTAGCCACGCGATGCGGCTTCGACGGCAGCCCCGAGCCCCGTTGCCCCGCCGCCGATGATGAGCAGATCGAATAGCTCTTTCGAATTGCCGAGCCTTTCGATCATCTTTGAACGCAGCATGAGTCGTCCCCGGAATGCCGGTCAGGTGTTGCGATACTGCCGTACCTGATGCCCGGTCATGGCTCGCCAGACGCCGATGATGAAGGCAAGATTGGCCAGCATGAAGCTGTAAGCGAAGGCTGTCCCCGGCAGCCGAAGTCCTCGGCCATTCATTGTCATGTGGTAAAGTGCCAGGACATACAGCCCAGCGAACGGACAGAAGGCAGCAGCCGTCAGGTACGATGGTTGCAATGCCAGCAACATGCCAAACGAGAACGTTGCCAGGAGCAGAAAGACGGGGGAGAGCCATCGCAGCAATTTGTGGGACCACAGGGCGAACGCATATCCCGGATGTCGCAATGGGTTCAGCAGATGGCTGCGATTCCACGTGCCCTGCCAGTTTCTTAGTGTCATACGAATCCGACGCCGCAGCGAGACGCCGGTGTCGTCTTCGAGATCGACGATCCCAATTGCCCGGGGTTCATGAATGACACGAAAGCCCTGGCTGACAACGTCCAGAGGAACAATACAGTCTTCGCCAATCGATGGATCCATCGGAACGAACAGGCTGCGTCTCATGGCGAAACAGGCTCCGGCGACGACGGCCAGCAGTCCAAGTCCGGATTCCAGAGTTCGCAGCTTCAGCTCATACCTCCAATAGTATCCCTGACAGGCGTGAAGATCCTGAGCTTCCTCGTTTCCGAATAGGTACCGGCCATCGACGGCCCCGATCGCCGAATCGCGAAAATGAGCAACGACCAGGTAAAGCCACTCACGGCAGAACTGAATATCTGCATCCGTGAATGCAACCAGCTCCGTTTGGATCGTCTCCATCGCGGCGTTCTGAGTCGCAGTCTTTCCAAGCCTAGGGCTCTGAAACAGCCGGACTCCTCGGGAGGCGAATTCCTGAACAATCGCATTCGTGCGGTCGGTCGATCCATCCGAGGCAACGACGATCTGGCAACGTCCTTCCGGGTACTGGCACGCCAGGAGGTTCTCCAGCTTCTGACGGATCACCTTCTCCTCATTGTGAACCGTGAGGAGCACCGTGATTTCCGGCCAGGTTGCCGAGTGCGAATCAGCGTCCGCACTCGACTGTCGCGGTCGAAAAATCATGGCGAGCAACTGAAGAAAACGACCATAGCCGTCATAAATCCAGTAGAGGATCGCTACCGCCAGACACCCTACGATCCAAAATCCCACCATCGCTAAGACCTCCCTGTCCACCGGCCGAACCGGCCCGTCGATGTGAAGACTCTATGGTCTTCCCGCGGTTCGCCTCAAGGCAGATCCAAAGTGCCCCGTGCCTCCGACGCAGCCCCCAGTCAGCGGAACGGCGCAAGCCGTCCGGTTTCGCATTCACCTGGCAATGGCCGGCATTCACGGGAGGGCAAGGCTCCTGCAGAGCCACCGCATCGAATCCCCAAATCTGCACGCCTCAGAAGGCCCTTCAGCCTCCCGAATTCAGCGCATAAAAAAACCCTCCGAGATGACAAGCGTGTGGGGACTGAACGTTGAAGGGGACTGGGGAGGCTGCCTGGGCTGGGTCGTCCGCGACAGCATTGTTCTCTTCGTTCAACACACTTGCTCTCAACCGGAGGGTGGCTGGGATACTCACGCTTCTCTGCATGTACTGTGCCAATTCTGCCGATTCGCTGCCTCAGACCAAAAGTGTGTTCAGATTTGAGGAAATCGTGGCCTTAGCTCCCTAAAGTCCATGTTGCAAAGGACATGGCGCGAGAAATTTCGGCGCCGAAACGTGAGCGAAGTTTGATTTGTCGGCGCTGGGTGGATAGATTTCGGACATAAATTCGGCGCCGACAGCCTTCGAACAAGCGACACGCACTGTGCAATGGTGGTCTTCAAGTAGTCCCAACTCTCCACACGATGCTCGTGCGTTTGTAGCCGTTTGCATTGGTTCCGTGGTCACCTACTGTGTGGCTGTCCTCTGGTATGTTGCCACGTTTCCGGATGTTGGCCTTCGTTGTCTGCTCCCCGAATCTGCATCTGTGGGTGAGGGAATTGAGATTCGGCAGATGGTTGGTACGGGGGATCGGCGAACAGATCCTTCGCCGAAGCCTGGCGACCGGCTACTGAAACTCAACGGTCGTGAAATCGTCACGTTCTACGATTTCACATCGGCGCTGGAATCGCTTCGCTTTGCCAAGATTCCTCCGGGAGGACAACTGGCACCAGGTTCGGACCCCAGTGAACTTCCGGCTGTTCCGCCTTTGGTGGAAGTCAACCAGGCGGATCCTCGGAAACCGGCAGAGCGGTTAGTGGAACTGATCTATCGCAGCCCGTCCGGAGGTAAAGACGGGAATGGCCTGCTTCAGCGTGTTTACGTTTCTGTTCGTCCGATCAGCGTCTTTGAGATTTCGCTGACAATCATTTGGTTTGCCTGTCAGATCTCGGTTCTCGGCTTTGCCGTTGCCTCGTACTGGTATCGACCCTATGACCGAGTGACTCGGACGTTCTGTCTGATGTGTTGTGCGGCGATGGGTGCGTTTGTCCCAGGGTTTCACTGGTGGATCCTGACGGGCACTCCGCTTCTGAACATCCCGTTTATTTTCTGTGCGGGAATGCTGCCGGCTCTGGTGCTGAAGTTCTTTCTGCTGTTCCCGCGTGAACCGGATTTCGTGCGCAGCTGGCGACTGTGGATTAATTCTGCCGTGTTTGGTTTCGCAGGTCTGAGCTGCCTGCTTTTGACGGCCTGCTATTGGTGTGGCTGGGCTCTGAATGGCGATCTGGCACGGGGGCCGTGGACAGCGTTGCAAAAGCTTGTTGGCGTGGCTCAGATCTTTCTGCGAGGGGCCGCAAGTCTGGATCCTGCATCATCGTCAACGCTGATGCTGTACCTGCTGCGAGTCACGGTCCACGGAGCCATCGTACTTGCATCCTTCTACTTTGCTCTCACTGTCGCCAAGCTGGGCAGCAGCCTGCTGAAGAGCGACACACCTCGCGAACGTCGTCAGGTTGTGACGATCCTTGGGGCGGCGCTGCTTTCGACATTGCCGATTGGCTACACGCTGTTTCTCGCCTTCTTCCGGAAAGTGGACTTCGCACTCGGGCGTGCTCAGGTGCCGATGTTCATTGCCAGTATGCTGTTCATGGCCGCCTATTCGCATGGGATGGTTCGTCATCGGCTGATGTTGGCCGAGGAAGTGGATGACAGAGGCCGGCGCTACGTGGTGACATCGCTTCTGGTCTCCGGCGGCTTTGCCATGCTGGTTGCGATAGGAGGCATCTTTGCAAATTCCTACAGCCTGCCGCTAGGCTCTTCGACGACGCAGCAGATCACGCTGTTTCTGATTCTGTTCCTTGCGGCTGGAATGAGTCTCTGGGTGCGAGATCGCCTGCAGGCCGTGGTTGACCGGCGTTTCTTCAGCGAAAAGTATCAGCTGGACCGTGCGATGCAGCAGTTGAATCGTTCTGCCGCGTATCTCGCAGAACCTTCAGCGATGGCTGAGATCACTCTGCGGACGTGTCAGGAAGTGATCGACGCCTCATGGGCCTGCATGTTTGTTCGCGACGGTCAGGGAACTCTGCGATTGATTGGCAGTCGATCACTTCAGCAGGCGCCGGCTCAGCTGAAGATTGAATCGGTTCACGATGACACGGCCGATCGCATCGTGATTCCTCGACTTCCATCACCGAACCGGGAATCAATGAGCCCCGTGCAGCAGCTTCTGCACGACCATCGGGCCGAGTTGCTGTGTCGCCTGGAGGGGGAAGATAGTCTGGCCGGTGTGATCCTTCTGGGACGCAAACGCAGCAACACGGTGTTTACGGCCGAAGACTTCGCGTTTCTTCAGGCCATTGCTCAAATGAGCGTGCTGGCACTCCACAGTTCGCGAGCCAACCAGACGATGGCTCGCCTGAACGCAGAGCTGAAAACGAAGATGGAAAGCATTGCGGAACAGCAGCGTCAGCTGGCCGCTTTGCGTGCTGAGCTGACGGTGCTGCAGCAGGATGCCGGACAGCAGCCTGTCACAGCGGCCGATCAGGATTTTGATCGTGAAGGGGTGCGAGGCAACAGCCCGGCACTTCTGGACATTCTTGGGCAGGTTCGCAAGGTTGCTCGAAGTTTGTCGACCGTGCTGATCCGCGGAGAAAGCGGAACGGGCAAGGAAATGATGGCACGCGTGATTCATCGAAACAGTGATCGTGCGACTGCGAGTCTTGTCTGTGTCAACTGCGCTGCTCTGTCGCCCTCATTGCTGGAAAGCGAACTCTTTGGGCACGTCAAAGGGGCATTCACCGGAGCGCATGCGGACAAGCAGGGGCGATTCCTTGCTGCGGATCACGGGACTCTGTTTCTGGATGAGATTGGCGATATCTCCCTGGAGACTCAGGTCAAGCTGCTGCGAGTTCTTCAGGAGCGCTGCTTTGAGCCTGTGGGCAGCGACAAGTCCATCAGTGTTGATGTTCGGCTTGTTGCCGCCACGAACCGAAACCTTGAAGAGATGATCGCTCGGGGGGAATTCCGCGAAGACCTGTACTATCGTCTGAACGTCGTATCGCTGACATTGCCACCTCTGCGTCATCGACCTGAAGACCTGGCCGAGCTGGTCTTCTTCTTCCTGAGCCGCTCGGCTCAGAAGACGAAGAAGCAGATTCGCCAGATTGATCCGCAGGCGCTGGCTGTGCTTGAATCACATCAGTGGCCGGGCAATATTCGCGAACTGGAAAACGTCATTGAGCGAGCCGTCGTGCTGGCCGACAGTGATCGAGTGACTCTGGAGGACCTACCGGCCGAACTTCGAAATCTGACACCGGTCCGAGCTCTGAATCGACCATCTGCTTCACTGGAATTCTCTACCAGCGCAGCGTCACTGCGACAGACCGTTCGAAAAGTCATGGACACCGACGGCCCCTCTGTGATGGTCGGACGACAGAGTGATGGTGAAGAACAGCTCCTTCGAGACGCCCTGAAATCGTCCGGCGGCAACAAAGCCATCGCCGCCCGCCAACTCAACATGCCGCGCAGCACGTTCTTCAGCAAATGCAAGAAGTACGGGATCAGTTGAAAGGCACCGGAGCCGAGAGTGGAAAGCGGAAAGCGGAAAGAGGGTCCGCGCGGCGGGCGTCATCTCGGAGCCTCCATGATTTTCAGCGACGGACTTCCCCCACGTTCGTCCGCGTTTGTCCGCGGTTTTGAAATCGCATTGCTGGGTTCCCGCCTGCGTGGGAATGACGGGGTGTGGGGAAGCAGGGACGAAAACGGCCGAGGGCGGCCATTCTACTTTGGTGTGAAGTCGAGCGGCTTTCCGCTCTCCGCTTTCCGCTTTCCGCCTATTCCGTGGTCGTTTCCTTCTGCGTCCGGTGGTAGAGTCGAAATGCGGCCCAGACCCAGAGGAGGCCGAG
>VFQT010000085.1_pt1 | contig 143555 bp, 135 predicted proteins | sample 3512381 | NCBI WGS metagenome assembly VFQT01 (sample SAMN10412376, study PRJNA504923) | tailings metagenome | isolation source: Relicate 2 Philex TSF3 active mining site | place: Philippines: Tuba, Benguet | collected 2017-08-29
CAGAGCACGCGCCTGAAAAGCGCGGGGTCACCGGATCGACGCCGGTCCCGACCACAATTCATTTCTCCTAATGCAACGGCGGAAAGTTCACTGACTGTTGTCAGAGCAACTCATACGTCTGGTGGAGTCTCATCCCTCACCTCGTGTTTGGGTCGAGAACTAAGGTTTCGATGTGCGGACAACTTCCTCAGAGACTCGTCTCCAGGGGCAAGTTGGGCGGCTAGTTGTTCTGTTCTGCGCCTACTTCGCCATCGTGCTCCTGCGAAGTTGGCAGGGCCTCGATCGAATACCCACTGATCCGAATTACGACTATTTTCTTTCCAAGAAACAGTTCTTTGACTTTGTTTTCTGGACAAGCCCATACCTTCACTTCGATAATCCCTTGGTTTCAAGTGCTGCCAGTGTTTTTCCGATACGTCTTCACGCACTTGCTGCCAATCTCATCAGCCACACGATCTTGGCTCTTTGTGCAGTTGGGATCTTCTTCGCACTCACACGCCTTGGCGTACGAGGCTGGGTGGGACGCCTCAGTGGACTCGTACTTGTGCTTTCGCCGTGGGCTGCTCAATCCACACTTGGAAACTACGGGAATACTCGCTGGCCAGTCATTACGGCATCACTCATCATTGTCGCGAGTGAAACTGCCAAGAAACAGCCGAGCCAGTGGCGCATCCTCATAGCGGCAGTTCTGGCAGCGATCACAAATCCGATCGCAATTGTCCTCACGATTCCAGTCGTAGTTTCGATGTTGATTCGCAGGTCGCTATCGGGACGAATCATTGGATTGGTAGCTGCTCCGCCAGTTGTCATTCTTTGCTTGAATCTCATACTCACCGACGGAAGCGGTCACAGTGCACGCGTTGAACGCCTGTGGGACGGGGCCGGACTCTTCTGGAGCATGGGTCTTTTCTTGCCGACACTGATAGCCCTCGCGGGGATCGTCGTACTCTTGCTCTGCAATCGTGAAGGCAACGAACTCAGTATCTTTGGATTGAGTGTCTTTGTTGGCTCTATCGCTATCACTCTATTGAGTTACCGTCTCGGTGGAATTACGGATCGCTATTTTGTTGCACCAGCCGCCCTTACGGGAATCGGGATGGTCGTGATCTTGTTTGAAGCCAAGTTGCGGTGGAATATTTCTCGGGTAGCCGTGCTTTGTGCCGTCGTGCTACTGGTATTGATTCCTTCAATCAAATGGTTTGCCGTCTTTCCTTTTCTTACCTCAGGACCGCCTTGGTCACAGCAAGTTGACGATGCTCGGCGGCGTTGTGCAACTGGAGATACCGCAGGAATATCACTGTTGACAAGTGATGGCGTCACCGTGACGAACCCTATCCCTTGCATCAGACTTAAGTGAATTGGCGCGCCTCTCGCTACGAGTTGTAGTCGTGGCCGAGTTGAGGTGCGGTGAGCATCGGCTCGTAGGCGATGTTCGCTGTGCGTGCCATCGCGGCACAGGTTCCACCACGATCGACGATCACCGTGATGAACACGGGTAGCGCACCAAAGGATCGCACAACATCCACTGCTTCGAACAGCGAAGTGCCCCGCGTAACCGTGTCTTCGACGATTGCCACCTTGTCTCCCGGTTGCAGGGCGCCAGCCAGGCGACCGGTTACTCCATGATCCTTGGCCTCTTTGCGCACACTGAAACTCCGCAGAGGTCGACCACGAGATGCTGCGATGGCAGCAACACCGAATGCAACGGGGTCGGCACCCATCGTCAACCCACCGATTGCCGTGACGTCTGCGGGAAGCAGCGACAGTGCAACGTCAGCCACCAACAGAATTCCATCCGGGCGGCACGCCGTTTGTTTGGTGTCCAGGAACCAGCTGCTCGTACGGCCTGACTTGAGGGTGAAGTTGCCCGTCTTCAACGAATGCGTCAACACATGTTGTCGTAACGCTTCGCGCGCGGAGTCGAGCGGTGGGAGCGTCATCGTCACCGCTACGCGCCGATGTTGATGGCTGCATCAACCGCACGTCCCGCGTGCTGCACGACTCGATCCAGATCAAAGGCATCAGCAAGTGCCTTGGGGGCAAGAACGGACGTGACTTCGGGCAGTGCACTCACTACGTCGCGCAGGTGGGTGCGCGTTTTGTGAGAACGCCGCGCCGACTCTTGCACGAGTCGATATGCGGCATCTCGCGACAATCCTGCTTCCACCAACGCCAGCAACACCGACTGTGAAAAGATCGCACCACGCGTGAGTTCGAGGTTGGTGCGCATCTGTCCCACGTCCACTTCCCAGTTGGCCACCAGTCGTGTCAGTCGCTTCACCATGTAACAGGTCAATGTGGCGGTGTCGGGCAGGATGATTCGTTCGACGGAGGAATGCGAAATATCCCGCTCATGCCACAGTGCAACGTTCTGCAGTCCAGCCTGGAGATTTCCGCGCACTACTCGAGCCAGTCCGGAAAGCGTTTCGGCAGAAATCGGATTTCGCTTGTGGGGCATCGCCGAACTGCCCTTTTGGCCCTGTGCAAAGCCTTCACGCACTTCCGACACTTCGGTTCGCTGGAGATGACGAAGCTCCACTGCAACCATCTCGATGGTGGTGGCGACGCTGGCGCACGCCGCGAGAAATTCCGCATGACGGTCGCGACTAATCACCTGGCTCGCAGGAACCGCGCGCAATCCCATTGCGCGAGCGACGTGATCCTCCACTTGTGGGTCGATGTTCGAATACGTACCGACAGCTCCCGACAGTTTGCAAACCGACATGGTGAAGTGCGCAGACTTCATTCGACGACGATCCCGATCGAGTTGCAATGCCCACAGCGCGACCTTTGCACCGAACGTCGTGGGTTCGGCGTGGATTCCATGGGTTCGACCGATCATCGGAGTATTGCGATGTACCGAAGCTTCGCGCACCAATACTCCAATGAGTTCTGCGAGGGCGGTGTCGATGAGTTCTGCTGCGTCGCGCAGCATTGCGCACCATGCGGTGTCGACCACGTCACTGCTCGTGAGTCCGTGATGAACCCATGCGGCATCGGGCGAACCAATTCGGTCTTGCACCACGTCGACGAATGCTGCAACGTCGTGATTGGTCACCGCCTCACGCTCGCTCACGGCGTGCACGAATGACTCGTCTATTTTCGGTGCGCGTGCTCGGCAAGCAGCTGCAGCAGCCACCGGAACCACACCCACCGCAGCTTGTCCATCCAATGCGTGAAGTTCAATCTCCAGATAGCGGGAAAAACGAGCGACATCGCTGAAAATCGCGTCCATCTCTGGAAGCGAGTACCGCTCGATCATGAAACGGCCTTTCGCAACACCACGTCGTCACGCTCCGGGCCAACCCCCACCACGCTGACTGGCACGCCGGTGTGCGATTCCACGAGCGAGAGCAGTTGCTGAACCTGCGCAGGTAGGTCTGCCTCGGCGCGACACGTGCGCAAGGTCCGTTTCCAACCAGGGATTTCGTGGTACACGCACTCCACACGCGCCAACGTTTCAGCGTCGTCCGGGAACGACGTCACGGTACGTCCGTCAAGACGGTAAGCAATGCACACGCGAATGGTGTCGAAGTCATCCAACACGTCCAACTTGGTGAGCGCGATGTCGGTGAGCGAGTTGACTCGCACCGCGTGACGCAACATGACCAAATCCAACCAGCCAGGTCGACGACGACGACCAGTCACGGTGCCAAACTCACGGCCGATATCCACGATGCGATTGCCAAGTTCACCCAACACTTCGGTAGGAAAGGGTCCGGACCCCACTCGAGTGGTGTACGCCTTGGCGATTCCGATCACGCGAGTGATGTCTCGCGGACCCATACCGCTTCCAGCACAGGCACCACCAGCAGTTGGGTTCGAAGATGTCACGTACGGATACGTTCCGTGATCGATATCGAGAAAGGTGGCCTGCGCCCCCTCCAACAGGATCGATGCGCCGTCGCCGAGCGAATCATGCAACAGGTTCACCGTGTCCGCAAGATACGGCAGCAGACGCTGCGCGAGCGCGTCACTCCGTGCCACCACTTCATCGACATCGAGCAACGGTTCGTTGAGCGACGCAAACACCGCGTTTTCCTGTGTTGCGCGTTCCTTCACCAGGGTGCGGAATCGTTCACGATCACGAACCTCGCCGGCTCGCACGCCAATGCGCTTCACTTTGTCGGCATACGCGGGCCCGATGCCCTTCAACGTCGTACCGAGTTTTGATTCACCACGCAATGACTCGCTGATGGCATCGTGTCGTTGATGCCACGGAAAGATCAAATGTGCGAGTGTCGACACCTGCAATCGTTTGCAGGACACACCACGCGCTTCGAGTGTGTCAATCTCACTGAACAGCGTCGGCAAATCGACTACGACGCCGTTGCCAATGACAGGCGTGACGTGATCGTACAACACACCGCTTGGAATCAACTGCAAGGCGTAGCGCTCTGCTCCCACCACCACCGTGTGACCCGCATTGTGCCCACCCTGATACCGCACGACGTGACTGTGGGTGCCGGCAAGCAAGTCGATGATTTTTGCCTTGCCCTCGTCACCCCATTGAGTGCCGACTACTACGGTGACGGGCATTGACGCTCCTGCGCTGGTGGGAACGTTGAGAAAGCCTACTCGGCTTTCGAGTAGAAGCACGAGAAGAAGTCGCGACTTCACCGATAGTTTCGTGACGTGAACACCGTGTTACGCCGGCGCGAATGGGCCGCCATGAGCCCAGGTGACCGTGCGAAGTTCACCAAACGGTCGATTGAGGACATCGTTCCCGATTCCCTGCGTGCAGAGATCTCGGTCCTGCTTGATGATGTTCGTCAGCGGGGTGACGATGCCGTGTGTGATGCAACGCGTCGATTCGACGGTGTTTCGTTGCGACCGGATCAGTTGCGTGTCGGTAGCGATGAGATTGCCTCGGCACGGGTGAGCGCTGAAGTGCGAGACGCACTCGTCGATGCAATCGACCACGTTCGCCGATTCAATGCCGCGGTTCGCGACCGTATGTCGGATTGGTCGATCGAAATCGAACCTGGCGCTCGGGTGGGCGAGAAGTTCACTCCAATCGCATCCGCGGGTTTGTTCGTGCCTGGCGGCAAGGCGAGTTATCCATCCGTGGCGTACCAACTTGGTGTGCCCGCAGTGGTTGCAGGAGTGCCACGCATCGCGGTGGTGGTACCTCCTCTACCAAACGGCTCCGGTGAGGTCGACCCCGGGGTCTTGGTGGTGTGTCGCATGTTGGGTATCAACGAGGTGTACCGCTCCAATGGTCCAGCCGGAATCGCTGCACTTGGTTTTGGTACTCACTCCATATCTGCGGTGCGCAAGATCGTTGGCCCTGGTAGTCCGGCGGTCACTGCCGCACAGGTGGAAATGCAGCGACATGGTGTCAGCACCATGATGGTGTTGGGTCCCACCGAAAGCATGCTGGTGGTCGACGACTCCACTGACGCACACCGGGCGGCATTGGACCTGTTGATCGAGGCCGAACATGGTGAGGACTCCACCGTGGTGCTGGTCTCCACCGATCGAAACAAGATCGAAGCAATCGACTCGGAGCTCCAGCGACTGATCGTTGAACTACCAGCTCATCGCGCCAGTGCTGCCCGTGCCGCATTGGGTGTGAACGGCGGTTCGGTGCTCGTCGCAACGTTGGCCGAGGCATGCGACATCGTCAACGCATTCGCCCCCGAACACCTGCAGCTTGCCGTGCAACTTGCACATGCGGATGAACTACTGCAACGAATTACAAATGCTGGAGAAATCCTCGTGGGTCAAGACACGCCGTTTTCGGCCGCCAACTTCGTCCTGGGATGTCCAGCGTCACTTCCCACCAGCGGATTTGCTGCAGTGTCCTCGGGGATTACGGCTGCAACGTTTCTCAAATCCACGGCCATCGCATCAGCGGATTCGGGTGCGTTGCGTCGAATGAGTCCGACCATCACCGCACTCTCCGATCACGAAGGTTTCTCCGCACACGGCAATGCGTTGCGAAAACGCTTCAGGTAGCCGAAGGTTCGACGGTGAACTCACCGTCCACGACATCCACACGAATCGTGGCATTACCGATGCTTTCGGTCACCTTGCCTTCCAGCAGCAGTAACGCTGCCGGGTCGGCAATCACTCGCTGAATCAATCGCTTGAGCGGCCGCGCCCCGAACTCGGCGTCGTAACCGCGTTCGGCGAGTGCAAGGCGTGCCGCTGGTGTCACCGCAAGTGTGATTCGACGCTCGGCAAGCCGATCAATGAGATGTTGTAGCTGAATCTCCACGATCGCGCCGAGGTTTTCCCGCGTCAGTGGCGCAAAGCGGACGATTTCGTCGATTCGATTGACGAACTCCGGCTTGAAGTATTCGATTGGCTCTACCGGCAGATTGCTGGTCATGATCAGGATCGTGTTGGTGAAGTCCACGGTTCTCCCTTGACCGTCGGTGAGTCGGCCATCATCGAGTACCTGCAACAAGATGTTGAACACCTCGGGATGTGCCTTTTCGATTTCATCCAACAAGACCACGCTGTACGGACGTCGACGAACGGCCTCGGTGAGCTGTCCACCCTCGTCGTATCCCACGTAACCAGGTGGCGCACCAACGAGTCGACTGACGGAATGTTTCTCCGAGTACTCGCCCATATCGATACGCACGAGTGCCTTGTCATCGTCGAAGAGGAATGCTGCAATTGAGCGAGCGAGTTCGGTCTTGCCAACACCGGTAGGACCAAGGAACATGAACGACCCAATCGGCCTGTTCGGATCCGACAATCCGGCGCGACTGCGCCGAATGGCATTTGCCACCACCGTCACGGCTTCGGTTTGACCGATCACTCGCTGGTGCAACAGGTCTTCGAGATGCACGAGCTTGTGCATCTCGCCCTCCATGAGACGAGTCACGGGAATCCCCGTCCACTTGGCAACCACATCGGCGATGTCTTGCGCGTCCACTTCTTCCTTCAGCATTCGCTCATTGCCCGAAGCTGCAGTCTCCACCTCGGTGGCCTGCAAGATTCGGCGCTCCAGCTGGGGGATCCGACCGTAAATCAGTTCCGCCTTCTTTTCGAGATCGCTTTCACGGTCAGCTTGCTGACGCAAGGTGTCGAGTTCTTCCTTCAACGTTCGTACCGCACTGATGCCCTGCTTCTCTGCTTCCCAACGGTGCTTCATCTCCGTGGATTGCGCAACGAGCTCGCTCAATTCGGTGTCGAGTGCCTTCAAGCGCTCCTTGCTCGCGGCGTCCGTTTCCTTGGTGAGAGCCACTTTTTCGATTTGCAGTTGCATGATTCGTCGTTCCACCACGTCGATCTCGGTCGGCATCGAGTCGATTTCGATTCGCAACTTGCTCGCTGCTTCATCCATCAAGTCGATGGCCTTGTCGGGGAGGAATCGATTGGTGAGATACCGGTTGGAGAGCACCGCAGCGCTCACCAGCGCGTTGTCCTGGATACGCACACCGTGGTGCACCTCGTATCGCTCCTTCAACCCACGCAGGATGGCAATGGTGTCCTCGACGGTGGGCTCACCCACGTACACCTGTTGGAATCGGCGTTCGAGTGCCGCATCCTTTTCCACGTGCGTTCGGTATTCGTCGAGCGTTGTCGCGCCAATCATGCGTAGTTCGCCACGCGCCAACATCGGCTTCACCATGTTGCCTGCATCCATGGCACCTTCTGCACCACCCGCGCCGACGAGCGTATGGATTTCATCCACGAAGGTGATCACCTCCCCGCCTGCGTCGGTGATCTCCTTCAGCACGGCCTTCAATCGCTCCTCGAACTCACCGCGATACTTTGCTCCGGCCAACATCGCGCCAAGGTCGAGCGAAATCAACCGTTTGGATTTGAGCCCCTCCGGTACGTCCCCGGATGCGATGCGTTGAGCAAGCCCTTCGACGATCGCGGTCTTTCCGACACCCGGATCACCAATGAGGATGGGATTGTTCTTCGTGCGACGCGAAAGCACCTGCACCACCCGACGAATCTCTTCGTCACGACCGATGACCGGGTCGATCTTGCCGGCTCTTGCACGCGCGGTGAGATCGACGCTGTACTTCTCCAAGGCCTGGAACTGATCTTCTGGATTCTGCGACGTGACCCGGTGCGACCCGCGGACCACCCGCAATGCGTTCAACAACTCCTCGCGCGACACGCCAACGATCTCGTGCATGGCAAGGAGCAACACTTCAACGGAGAGAAACTCATCGCGGAACTCCGTCTGGATCTCCTTAGCTGCCGCAAACGCTGCCGCCAATTCACGATTGAGACGCGGTTCTGCACCACCCTTTGCACTCGGCAGTTTGGTGAGTGTTGCAGCACATTTCTCCGACACCTTGTTGACGGGTACTCCCACCTTGGCAAGGAGCGGTGACACGATCGTGTCGTCCTGTTTCACCAACTCCGCCACCACGTGATGCGGTGTGAGCTCGGGATGGCCAGCCAACGTTGCAGCCTGCATTGCAGCAGACACCGCTTCGGAGGTCTTCGTGGTCCAGGTACGTGGGTCGAGCGCCATCGGGGTTCTCTGCCTTAGCGCTCGCCGATGAATCCAGAACGCCGGGTGAACACCGACAACACCTGACGCGTGGGAACCAATTCGCCACGCGATGCACGCTGTTGAGCAACATGGTCACGCAACGCCGCGACTTCGGCGCGCAACTTGGCCACTTCACTTTCGAGTGCCAGGACGTGACGGATTCCTTCGAGATTCATGCCAGCATCCACCAACTGTGCAATGCGATGGAGTCGAGCAATGTCGGCTTGGCTGTACCGGCGATTGCCACCTTGGGTGCGAGCTGGCTGCAACAACCCAACGCGTTCGTAATTTCGCAACGTCTGAGGGTGCATGCCCGAGAGTTCTGCTGCCACGGAGATGACATACACCGCCATCTGGTAGTGGTCGCGATCTGACTGTTGGCTCATACGGTTTCCTCCTTGCCATGTCGGGCGTGTGCATGTACACCATTGACGTCCTCGACTCGTGCGAATGCGAGGAGTGCTTCGCGTTCTTCTCCGGTGAGCGAAGTTGGAACCACCACGTCCACCGTGACGATGAGGTCACCCTGCGCTTTGTTGGTGGCAATGCCGCGACCCTTCACGCGGTGACGGCTCCCGGGTTGCGTTCCGGCTCGCAGTCGCAACATCACGGAGTCACCCTGCAGCGTGGGAACAGCGACATCGGCGCCCAATGCGGCAGCGGTGAACGACACGGGTACGCGCACCAACAAGTTCCGCCCGTCGCGTGAGAACACCGGATGCGGCGTGACACGACACACGACGAACAAGTCCCCGGGCGGACCACCATTGCGTCCTGGTGCACCACGACCCTTGATTCGAATTCGTGAACCGTCATCGATGCCAGCCGGCACACGAACGTTCACCTCGCGATTGCGCATTTCCACGCCGCTTCCACGACACGTGCCACACGGATGCTCGACCCTCGAACCCCGACCACCACACGGTGAACACGGCACCGAGAATGCGAATCCCCCTTGGTTCATATCGGCGACACCACGACCACCACAGTTGGAGCATCGAACGGGCGACGTTCCGGGTCGCGCACCCGAGCCATTGCATGTGGCGCACACGGCTTCGGAGGTGATGTGCAGGCTGGTGGTGAGCCCTTGCGCTGCGTCGACGAAGTCAATGGTGAGTGACGCTTCGAGATCCGAGCCGCGTTGCGGCCCCACTCCACCACCGGTTCGACGGCCACCTCCGAACATCTGACCCAAGAGATCGCCGAGTCCACCAGCACCCGCCATGTCACCCATGTCGAAGCGGAACGAACCGTTGCCTGCTCCACCAAATGCACCGGGTCCGAGACGACGCACTTCGTCGTATTCACGGCGACGAGTTTCGTCACCGAGCACGTCATACGCAGCGGAGATTTCCTTGAATCGTTCCTCGGCGGAAGCGTTGTTCGGATTGGCGTCTGGATGGTACTGACGTGCAAGTTTTCGATACGCCTTGGTGATGTCCTTGGCCGAAGCGTTCTGTGCGACACCGAGCACGGCGTAGTAGTCCTTCTCGAACCACTCTCGTTGTGCAGTCATGCCCGCCTCGCTCGTGTGCTCAACCCTTTACCTTCACCATGGCCGCGCGAACGACACGACCCTTCCAGCGATATCCGGTGCGCAGCACTTCCACCACCACGGGACCGGAACTGCCCTCATCCCCGGGCTCGTGTACCACTGCATCCGCGGTCGTGGGATCGAATGGTTTGTCGGCCAAGTCCAATGCTTCGAGTCCTTGCTTCTGCAGCGAACCAAGCAACGCCGACCACACCGACTCGATGCCCTGCACACCGTGCGCCGCTGCTGCCTCGCACGCGTCAAGCACGGGAAGAATCGACTCCACCAGCTTTCCGGTGGCACGATCAACATCGTCCACCAGTTGGCCGGCGACACGTTTACGGAAGTTGTCGAAGTCGGCCTGGAGACGTAGCGCCAAATCCTTGAACTCGTCACGTTCTTTGCTGACGGCATCCAGTACGTCCGAGACGGCGATTGTCTCGGTGCCGTCGGACGTCGAATCACCGGAGGACGCCGTGTCGGCGAGAGGGGTGGCGCCGTCGGCGCCCTCCGGATTCGGAGTGGTGGTGTCGTCAGCCATGTCGTGCCTGAACTCGTTGGTTGCCGCGACGTCTATTTCTCGTCGACGATTTCGGCGTCCACGATGTCGCCATCGTTGCCACCGGTAGCACTCGTTGATTGACCACTGGCGGAAGTACCTGCGGCATTCGCATCGCGTGACGCCGCTTCGTACAACTTCTGGCTGAACGCCTGGCTGGCAGACATGAGCTTTTCGGTGGCGTTCTTGATGGTGTCCACATCGCTGCCGGTGAGCGCGGACTTGAGATCGGCAAGTGGCTGCTCCACTGCCTTGCGCTCATCCTCGGTGACTTTCTCACCCTGCTCTCGCAACACCTTTTCGGTTTGGTACACGAGTGAATCGGCATTGTTGCGCACTTCGGCATCCGCACGACGCTTCCGATCTTCGTCAGCATGGGCTTCGGCGTCCTTCACCATCTGATCGATGTCGTCCTTTGACAGCGACGACTGACCGGTGATGGTCATCGACTGTTCCTTGCTCGTTGCGCGGTCCTTGGCCGACACGTGCACGATGCCGTTGGCATCGATGTCGAAGGTGACTTCGATCTGCGGTACGCCGCGTGGAGCAGGAGGCAGGTCGACGAGTTGGAACTTGCCGAGCGTCTTGTTGTACGACGCCATCTCTCGTTCTCCCTGCAACACGTGGATCTCCACCGAGGGCTGCATGTCCTCTGCGGTGGTGAAGGTCTCGGTCCGACGAGTAGGAATCGTGGTGTTGCGCTCGATAAGGCGTGTCATGACCCCTCCCTTGGTCTCGATGCCAAGCGACAACGGCGTGACGTCGAGCAACAGGATGTCCTTCACGTCGCCGCGCAAGACACCGGCCTGCACCGCTGCACCAACCGCCACCACTTCGTCGGGGTTCACGGTGCGATTCGGTTCCTTGCCGGTGAACGACTGCACCAATTCCTGCACCGCCGGCATACGGGTGGAACCACCCACGAGGATCACGTGTTGAATCTCACCCTTGGTGAGACCTGCATCCTTGATGGCTTGTTCGAACGGCTTGCGGCAACGCTCCAACAAGTCGGCGGTCATCTCCTGGAATTTGGCTCGACTCAACGATTCGTCCAAATGCAACGGCCCATTCGCCGTTGCGGTGATGAAGGGCAGATTGATTTGCGTTTGCGGAACCTGCGACAGCTCGATCTTGGCTTTTTCGGCCGCTTCCTTCAGGCGTTGTGTGGCCATCCGGTCCTTGCTGAGATCCACTCCGTGAGCGGACTTGAATTGGGCAACCAACCAATCGATGATCCGTTGGTCCCAGTCGTCGCCACCCAGGTGGGTGTCACCGTGCGTACTCTTCACTTCGAACACACCATCGCCAATTTCCAACACGCTCACATCGAACGTGCCACCACCAAGGTCGAACACCAGAACGGTTTCTTCCTTTGACCCCTTGTCGAGACCATAGGCGAGTGCCGCTGCCGTCGGTTCGTTGATGATTCGCAACACTTCAAGGCCGGCAATTTGTCCGGCTTCCTTGGTTGCGGTGCGTTGGGCATCGTCGAAGTAGGCCGGAACCGTGATAACGGCTTGGGTGACGGTGTCACCGAGGTAAGCCTCGGCGTCACGCTTCAACTTCATGAGTGTTCGAGCACTGATCTCCTGGGGTTTGTACTTCTTCCCATCGATGTCGTCGGAGTGCCAGTTCTGTCCCATGAAACGCTTGATACTGCGGAACGTGCGATCGGGGTTGGTGATGGCTTGACGTTTTGCCACTTCGCCAACGAGCACCTCGCCCGATTTGGAGAATGCCACCACCGACGGGGTGGTGCGTGCACCTTCCGAGTTGGGGATGACAACGGGTTCGCCGGCTTCCAATACGGCGACGACTGAGTTGGTGGTTCCGAGGTCGATTCCGACGGCCTTGGGCATGGTGTTACCTCCGTGGTAGCTGAGGGCGACAGCCTATGGCGGCAAAACTCAAACTTGAGCCACTTTGGCTCAGGATTTATGTCACTCGCTCGTGAAGTTCCGGGAAACCGTTGAACCCGTTATCTGGCAAGGGCTGCAGCGATGGCCTCCCAGCGAGGTAGCGACGGAACCGCCCCCTGCACCTGGGTGGAGAGCGCCCCCGCAACGGCCCCTGCCCGAAGTGCATTGGGCAGGTTGGCAAGGCCGCCGTCGCACGCCAACCGCGCGGAGAGCGCTCCACAGAAGGCATCGCCGGCGCCCGTCGTGTCAACGGGAGTGACGGGGTACGGCGCGATTCGAGTCTCCCCCGAAGCATTCACCAGTCGTGCACCGCGCGCCCCTTCGGTCACCACCACATGATCGACACCTCGCGACAACAGCGACGCCACACCGCCAAGGAGCTCTACTTCGTGTTCATTCGGAGTGATCACATCAACGTGCCGCAGAACCGCATCGGGAAGCGCGATAGCAGGAGCCGGGTTGAGCACCACGATGGTGTGTTCGCCCGCAAGTTCCACGGCGCGTTGTACAACATCGAGACGAACTTCCAATTGCAGCAACAACACCGTTGTATCGGCAATGATCGGCGAAGCGGCGTCGACGTGACTGATCGACAACGCATGATTCGCACCAGGTACCACGATGATGAGGTTCTCCGCATCGTCCGAAACTCCGATGAGTGCGCGACCGGTCGGTTCGGCCACCGTCGCCAAGTGCGAGACGTCGACATGATCCCCAACGAACGAAGAACGAAGAGTTTCACCAGCGGAATCATTCCCCACTGCGCCAACGAATGCCGTACGAGCGCCGGCTCGCGCTGCGGCAATGGCTTGATTGGCACCCTTCCCGCCACAGGCCTCGAAGTATCCATGGGCAGAGACGGTCTCACCCGGGTGTGGCAAGCGTTTGGCGAGTGCGACGAGATCGAGGTTGGCTGAGCCCACCACCACCACATCGAATGCACTGGGTGTGGTCATGTCGCCGTTCCTTTTCTGATTGTGTCGGGCTCTAGCCTTGCGGCGTGAGCGCCACAACGCAACCAGCCGGTGAAGTGGGAACGCTCGTGGTGCTACGGCACGGCCAGAGCACATGGAACGCACTCAACTTGTTCACCGGCTGGCATGACGTGCCGCTCAGCGAGCAGGGCGAAGCCGAAGCTGACGCGGCGGGGAGAACGCTGCGCGATGCCGGAATGCGGTTCGATGTCGTGTTTACCTCGCTCCTCACCCGCGCAATGGACACCAACCGCCGTGCGTTGGCACAACTTGGGCAAACCGACGTACCCGTCATCACGGATTGGCGCCTGAACGAACGCCACTACGGGGCCTTGCAGGGTCTCGACAAGAAGGAAACCACGCAGCGCCACGGTGCAGAGCAAACCAAGTTGTGGCGACGAAGTTTCGATGTTCCACCTCCACCGGTGGATCGCTCGAGCCCGGAGCATCCCGCCAACGACCCCCGTTATGCGCACATCGATACCGCACTGCTGCCAGCAACCGAGTGTTTGAAGGATGTCGTTGCGCGCGTGGTGCCGATGTGGCGCACGGTACTCGTGCCGCATCTGCTCGCCGGAAAGAACGTACTGGTCGTTGCACACGGGAACTCGTTGCGAGCACTCGCGATGCACTTGGAAACGTTGAGTGAAACCCAGATCGCCGATCTCAACATTCCCACCGGTGTGCCACGCGTGTACCGCTTTCATCCAGCGACCGATGTCGATCGCACTCGAAGCGAGTTACGAGTGTCACAGGTGTCGTACTTGGGGGATGCGTCCGCGATAGCAGCTGCAACGAATGCGGTCGCACAACAAGCCGGCGCCTGAGACAACCTTCACCACTTGTTTGTGCACGGCTGCACGAATTTGTGCGTACCGTGAATGACATGCCTCGCAGCGTCACCCCCCTCACCACATTGCACCATGTTCCCCTGTTTTCTGCTTGCTCGAAGAAGGATCTCGCTCGCATCGTGAAAGCCGCAGATCAAGTGTCGTTCAAGGCCGGTCGGGTCTTGATCGAACAAGGTCAACCTGGGCGGGAGGCTTTCATCATCCTCAAAGGAAAAGCCACGGTTCGCCGAAGCGGCAAGAAGTTGGCGTCCATCGGCGCTGGCTCCATGGTGGGGGAATTGTCTCTTCTGGACCATGGTCCTCGTACCGCGACGGTTACCTGCGACACCGACTGTGATGTGTTGGTCATCAGCCAACGTCATTTCCACAGCGTGTTGCACGATGTTCCGGTGTTGGCCAGCAAACTCTTGGCCACACTTGCCTCACGAGTGCGCGATCTTGACCGCGCCATCGTTGGCTGATTAGCTGTCGCGGCACGCTCTCGTGCCGCGCAACTAGCGTTGCCTGCAACATGTCGGGCGACACCTCCACAGCCACATCGCGTTCGCGCCGGCTGAAGCCAGATCAACTTTCCATCCTCTTTGGCTGCGGAATCGGTCTGTTCACCTTGGTGTCGGGCATTCTGCCCACCATCACCGGGTGGGAAAGCGACTCGCCCGTCCATCGTGAAGTGTTCGGCGGCATCCCTGGTGCATTGAAGATTGCGTTCTACACCGTCATCCCGATGATGCTGATCTGGGGTTCGCTGCGTTTTGCCGATCGGATTCGCAACTGGGAGCGCGGCGCTCCGGACAACCGTCGAACCACCACCAAGAACGTGAAGCGACGCCTCCGCGATTTCCGCGCTGGTGTGTACATGCGCACGCTGCTGCGTGACTCTGCTGCAGGGCTCATGCACTCGATGATCTATTTCGGTTTCCTCGTCTTGCTCGGCGTCACCACCGTGCTGGAAATCGACCACCAGATGCCCGAGTCGCTCAAGTTTCTGCACGGCGATGTGTACCGCGGCTACGCGCTCGTAGGCGACGTAGCCGGCGTGGTGTTCACCGCTGGTGTGGTGTGGGCGATCTTGCGACGCTACGTACAAAAGCCGTATCGCATTCGCATCAAGTCCAAGCCCGAACATGCCTGGATTCTCGGTGTGATGCTGGCAATTGGCGTCAGTGGCTTTGGCACCGAGATGTTCCGCATTGCCGCTGAACAAGCTGCAGGAAAGAACGTCGACTACGAAAAATGGAGCGTCGTCGGCTGGCCGCTCGCCCAAACCGTGAACGGTTTGTCGCTCGACTCGTTGCAGCTCTGGCATCAGGGTTGGTGGGTGTTCCATGTACTCACCTTCATTGCATTCCTCGCGCTGCTTCCCATCACGATGCTGCGCCACATCTTCACGTCCCCGCTCAACATGTACCTGCGTGACCGTGATCGTCCCAAGGGTGCCATGCGTGCCATGCCGAACTTGGCGGAAACGTCGCTCGAGTCCTTCGGTGTCAACGCCATCGAGAACTTCACCTGGAAGCAGTTGCTCGATTTGGACGCTTGCACCATGTGCGGACGGTGCACCAGTGTGTGTCCGGCGCACGCCACTGGCAAGCCACTCGACCCGCGTGAAATCGTCTTGAAGAGCGGCGAAGTCATGGCTGCTACCGCGGCCCATGCGCCGGGTGGGCGAGTGTCCCCACCACTCGGGACGGATTCGGAAATCACCATCACTGCCAACTCCGTGTTCGAGCGCATCACCGCCGAAGAAGTGTGGTCATGCACGTCATGCAAAGCATGCGATGAGATTTGTCCGGTCAACATCGAGATTCTCGACAAGATCCTCGACATGCGTCGCTACCTGTCGTTGATGGAAAGCAACTTCCCGGCCGAACTCGGCAATGCCTACCGGGCAATGGAAAACCAGGGGAACCCGTGGGGTATGAACCAGGGCGATCGCGCCGCATGGGCCAACGACCTGGATGTGACCGTGCTCGATCCGGGTCAACCACTCACGCAGGAATATCTGTATTGGGTGGGTTGTGCAGGGTCATTCGACGACAAGAACAAGAAGGTCACCCAAGCCATGGCCAAACTGCTGAAGCGCGCAGGAATCGACGTGGCAATCCTCGGCCCCAGCGAAGTGTGCACCGGCGACAGTGCGAGACGCAGCGGCAACGAGTACCTCTTCCAGATGCTCGCCACGCCGAACGTGGAGATGCTCAACGGGATGGGCGTGAAGAAGATCATCACCCAGTGTCCACATTGCTTCAACACACTCAAGAACGAGTACCCGCAACTCGGTGGCAACTACGAGGTGATCCACCACACGCAACTCCTGGAAGAACTCATCGCATCCGGACAGCTCGACATGACGAATGCATCACTGGATGACCGCATCACGTACCACGACTCCTGCTACCTCGGCCGTCATAACGACGTGTACCTGGCGCCGCGAAAGGTCGTGGGATCCATCAAGGGAATCCAAGTAGTGGAAATGCCGCGCAACGGCACCAAGGGCATGTGCTGCGGAGCCGGTGGTGCCCGCATGTGGATGGAAGAGAACATCGGCACCAAGGTGAACGACGAACGAGCCCGCGAAGCCATCGCCACCGGTGCGACGCGAGTGGCGACGGCCTGCCCGTTCTGCTACATCATGCTCGATGACGGTGTGAAGGGTGCAGGCAAGGACGAGAGTTCGGTGAAGGTGGGTGACATCGCCATCCACCTCGTTGACGCGCTGGAGAACGGTGAGCGAAACGCCACCGCAATCGGTGCACCTCTCCGCGAACCCGTCGCCGGCGAATAACTCTCTACACCAACACGCCTCAGCTAGCAGTGAGCGACTGAGCGAGATTGGCCGCGAATGCAGCGTCGGCGAGCGTTGCCGAGCGAACATCCCAGTTCCCGTTTTGAACACGTTGCATCAGTGACCGAGCTTGATCGAGAAATCCCGGCTTTACGCCATCGGGACCTGGAAATGAACTCACCTGACTAACGAGCTTGGGCACATAGCGACGAACAGGAACCTCCGACGATGGTTCGACCACGTCCATACCCTCAAACAGCGAACCCATCTCGAATGGTCGTAGTTCAAATCGCTGAGGTGCTCGGTCAAGAACTAGTGAGAAGTTGGCAGGACAATTCCAGTTGAGATGAATCGTGCCAACGTGCCCGACTTCTGTACGTACGATCGCCACACGACCTCTGGGTTCTTCGACCACTAGTTGATTTTGAAGCTCGTAAGGGCCGATGACATATCGCAAGAGATCGAGTCCATGAACCGAATTCTCACGAATCGCGCGCAAGCCATCGAATTCATTATTGGGCGCAATGACCGTATCGGGGAGTTCCAGGCGAAAAAGACATGCACCTGCTGCAGCAAAGTCCTTCGCTGCAGCGGTTGACGCGTAGAACCTTCGGTTATAGGCAACGCGAATGATGTCGTGGTGTTCCCGGAATCGAAGTATCGATGAGCCATCGAAAGCAACGGGTTTTTCCACCAGGCACGGCTTTCCGCGCTGAACCGCAACTTCCAAGAGACTTGGAATCGAATCTGTAGAAGATGCAATGACGACTGCGTCCCAATCGGCGGAGGAAATCATCTCCAGAGGGTCTGTCCAAACACTGGCAATCTGATGTTGCTTGGCGAATTCAACGACTCGGGTCGAACCCGGGCTGGCGGCGATGCCTGTCAAGTCGAATCCGGCAGCACGCAACGCACCAATGTGAAATGGGGCAATAGCACCTGCACCAATCAGAACGGCTGACGGGTTCTGGCTCATGAGATGTTCCACGCAACAGACTGATCAATGATTTCCTCGGTCGGCGGCAAGTCCAGCCGACTTCCCCGACGATGTGACTCGAACGCTGCGACAAGTGCCATAGCGGATGTCAACACCTGCTCGGATCCGTAGCGAGCCCGAGAGACATCTTCGATCTCGTCCAACTGCTGTGAGAGTACTTCGTCCATATTCGGAACAAATTCTGCGATTGGCTCGTCGCGTTCTACTTGTCCAACTCGAATGACACGGGGGTCTGCGCGAACCTCGTCGAGATTTCGCTGAAACGCGCGGACTACGAAATCGCCGTCAATCTCCACTATCCCTGTCGGTGAATAGAGCCGAATTTGCTCGTGAACACTCGATGCATTGTCGTAAGCGATTGTCAACTGTTGACCCCCCACGAACCGCCATGTTGCAGAACCACCCCAATACTCCAGATGCTGGGACCGAGGATTGATCGGTGCGCTATTCAGAGATGCCGAAGCAGCTGCGGGATTGCATCCAAATATCTGAATTGCGAGATCCAACCAATGGCTGCCATTCGTGGCAATACATCTTGCTCCACCCTCTACCACCATGCTCGTAGGTAGACCACCGAGCTGCCGTTCCGACACATCACGTATGAACTCAGAAATCCCGCGATACCGCAAATGCAAACCGGCGGTGAGCGCAACATGGTGCATGTCGCATAACCGACGAATGTCCTCTATCTGCTTGAGTGAAACAGCCAGAGGCTTCTCACAGAAAATACGGCGAACTCCAAGTCCAACAAGTTCCTCAAACGTTGCAAAGTGCTGGGGTCCCCAATTCGCAATAACCGCAGTGGCCCGAGAAGCTCGTTCCTTCACGACATCGACAACATGCGACAAACTTTTCGCGGTTGTTACTTCACAAGCCAGCTCTTTGTTCGCCCACTCACAAGCTGATGGATTGACATCAATAACTACAAGACGCTGGTACCTCTTCTCGAGCACCCTCGCATGTCGCTTACCGACAGAACCTGCGCCGATAAGTATGCCAAGTTGACTACTCATTGAAGATCGTCTCCACAGAGGAACTAACGGAAGTTCTCGAAGTATCGACTTGGTGTCGGGCCGCGCTGACCTTGGTATTTGGATCCACGTGCACCAGAACCATACGGCTTGTCGGCCGGAGTGGTCATGGTCATGAAACTCACCTGACCAATCTTCATTCCCGGATAGATGGTGATCGGCAGGTTTGCGACGTTCGACAACTCCAGCGTGATGTGTCCATCGAATCCGGCATCGATGAATCCTGCGGTGGAGTGAATCAGCAAACCGAGACGACCGAGCGAGCTCTTGCCTTCTACTCGGGCAACGAGATCGTTGGCGATGGCCACGCGTTCGAGTGTGGAACCCAGGACGAATTCGCCCGGATGCAATACGAAGGCTTCGTCGGGTTTCATTTCCACCAACTCGGTGAGATCCGCCAATTCCTTCTTTACATCGATGACCGCATGCGAATGGTTACGGAACACCCGAAAGAGATTCGACACCTTCACGTCGATGGATGACGGCTGAAGACAGCCCTCATCCAACGGGTCGATGACAATGCGACCCGCGGACAAGGCTTCGCGAATGGATCGGTCGGAGAGAATCACCGTCCACGAACCCTAGTGAATTGGTACGATTTCGGTGTCGCGGGTGTAGTTCAATGGCAGAACATCAGCTTCCCAAGTTGAGAACGCGGGTTCGATTCCCGTCACCCGCTCCACTTAGCCGCCAACGACGAGCGTAAAGAGCGCCCAGAGCGAGGCCACCAAGCCAAGTGCTGCCATGGCGAGGCTTCGCGCCTTGGGTGCATGTGTGAGTTCACCGTCCTCGCGTGGCGCTTCGCGGGGCTTGAACACTGCAGCCACGTTCCCGACGAACATGGCACCACCGAATGCCAACAACAGCCACGCCAGGAGATCTTCGCCGAGAAACATGGACTAGATGCTCGTGGTGGTGCTCTCGAAGAAGTTCTCGAATCGAGTGAACGGCTCGATCCACGCAAGTTTCACCGTGTCGGTGCGACCAGCGCGATGCTTGGCGACGATCAGATCTGCGGTGCCTCGGGCAGCTGCAGTATCGCCGGCGGCCTCGCCTCGATAGATGAACATCACCACGTCGGCGTCCTGCTCGATGGCACCCGATTCGCGCAGGTCGGAGAGATTCGGGCGCTTGTCGCCACGGTTCTCCAAGTTGCGGCTCAACTGACTGAGCGCGACGATCGGTACGTTGAATTCACGAGCCATCAACTTCAGGTTGCGACTGATGTCGCTCACTTCTTGTTGACGGTTCTCCACCTTGGCTTCGCCACCCATCAGCTGCAGGTAATCGATCACGATGAGGCCGAGGTCGCCCTTGGAAAGACGCACTCGGCGTGCACGGGCACGCATCGATCCGATCGATGTCGAGGGTGAATCATCGATGATGAGCGGAATGTCGAGTCGCCCAATCGCTCGACCGATCTCTTGCCATTGTTTCTCGGTGGGGGTTGCCCCGCGCAGCACTTCCGACGGCACGCTCGCCTCGCTGGCCAAGACACGTTGCGACAGTTCGTGGGCACTCATTTCCAAACTGAAGAAGATCACCGGCCGCATGGTGTGACGCGCAACGTTCACCGCCATGTTGAGCGCCAAGGCGCTCTTGCCCATTCCTGGTCGTGCACCAATGACGTTCAAGGCACCCGGCTGCAAGCCGAGCAGAATCTCGTCGAGCTTGCGGAACCCGGTGGGGATACCGATCATCGCTCCCGGGTTGTTCCAGCGTTCCTCGATTTTCTCCAACGACTCCTCGAGCAGTGGTGACAGTTCGTGAGCCCCTTCGTTGACGTTGCCGGCCGACACGTCGTAGATGCGACTCTCCGCTTCGTCAAGAGCTCGATCGACGTCTGCAGGCTCGCTGTACGCAATCTCGGCAATGGCAGCCGCAGCAGAAATCACGCGGCGCAGTTTTGCCGCATCGCGAACGATCTTTGCGTAGCGCTCGGCGCTGGAAATTGCGGGGGTTGCGTTTTGCAAACGCACCAAGGCATCGAGACCGCCGATTCCTTCGAGGAGTGCTGCACGGCGCAACTCTTCGCCCACGGTGACGGGGTCGACGGGTTCACCCGACACACTGAGTGATCGGACTGCATCAAAGATGTGACGATGTGCAGGTTTGTAGAAGTCCTCTGCAACAACCCCGCGCTCCAGCACGATGGCGATGGCGTCCTCGGACAGCATCATTGCGCCAAGCAGCGACGCCTCTGCATCCACGTTGTGTGGCGGGATGCGTTGCGAAGATCGCTCATCGGTCATTGTCACGCCTCTACCTTCGTCGCTGATACCTGTTGATCACAAGAGGAACAACCCTGTGATTCTTCTGTGCACAACTTGAGGGATTCCTGGGAACTGACTGTGGTCAAGTTGTGGATAACTCGTTTACGCCGACCGTACCTCTACGGTGAGCGTTCCCCGTACATCGGCATAGAGCATGACCGTGACCTTGTGGGTCCCCAGGTCGCGAATCGGAGTGGGAATCTCCACGTGCTTGCGGTCGATCACCACATGAAACTGTTGCTCCACTGCAGCAACGAGGTCGCTCGCGGTCACCGAACCGAACAACTTGCCGGTGGCACCCGCTTTGGCGGTGACCACCAACGGCGTTTCGGCAAACAGTGCAGCAATGCCACGTGCCGAGTCCTTGTCGGCAGCCTCCCGCAGATCGCGAGAACGCTTCAATGTTTCGGCTTGGGCGACGGCGCCGTCCGTCGCCTCCACGGCCAATCCGTTGGGAATCAAGTAGTTGCGCGCATGACCCGACGACACAGTGACGATGTCACCACGACGCCCAATGCCCTTCACGTCTCGGCGCAACAGCACCTTCACGAATCAGCCCTCGCTGGGTGCGGCAGTTGCAGCACTGCTCGGAGCTGCAGCTTCTGGTGCATCGATTGCGTCGGGCACGTTCTCGTAGCGCTCGACCACCTCGCGACTGATGCCGCCACGTGACTCGTCACGGTCGTCGTCACGATTGCGTGGTCCACGAAGACCGGCAACGCGCTTGGTGTAGGGCAACAGCGCCATTTCACGGGCATTCTTCACCGCAGTGGCGATGTCTCGTTGCTGCTGAACGTCGGCACCGGTCATACGACGAGCCTTCAACTTGGAACGGTCGCTCATGAAGCGCTGTAGCAGGTTGATGTCCTTGTAGTCGATGTACACGATGCGCTCGGGGTTGAGCGGGTTCGGCTTCTTCTTGTATCGGCGCTGCAACAACTTGGCGGCGCGAAGTTTGTTCTTTTTGCTTGTCATGGATGGTGTCCTTCGTGATCAGTGATGGGTTGATGGATTCAGAATGGCTCTTCGCCCTCGAAGGGGCTTGCTTCGCCCGACGGACTGGTGCCGCCGCCGGACTTCTTGCCGGCGCCGTCTTGACGGGGAGTGCGCTCCACTTGGGCAGTGGCCCAGCGGAGGCTTGGTCCGAGTTCGTCGGCGATGACGTCGATGGCGGTGCGCTTGTCACCTTCGCGGGTGGTGTATTCGCGTTGTTCGAGTCGTCCGGTCACCACGATGCGGGCACCCTTGGACAATGACGCGGCAGCGTTTTCCCCGAGTTGACCCCACGCCGTGATGTTGAAGTAGGAGGTCTGCTCCTGCCACTCGCCGTTGACCTGGTAACGACGACCGACCGCGATACCAAACGACGCGACTGCGCGACCATTGGCGGTGAATCGCAACTCGGGATCGCGGGTGAGGTTTCCGACGAGAGTGATGGTGTTGTCTGGCATACGTGCTCCTTGATGGGACGAGTTACTTGCTGGCACCAGCGGGCAGCATGCCGCGCTTCTGTGCTTCGTGATCGGGAAGACGCAGCAACTTGTGTCGCAACACATCATCGGACAAGCGCAGCGTTCGCTCGACCTCGTCGAGCATGCCACCTTCGGCCATGAGGTTGAAGATGGCGTAGTAGCCATCGTTCTGCTTCTTGATCGGGTAGGCCAAACGACGTCGGCCCCACCAATCCGGTGTTCCGTGCACGGAACCTCCGACGCTCGACACGGACTTGGTGATGGAGTTCACCCAACCGTGTGCAGTGTTTTCGTCCAGCGCTCCGCTGACGATCACCATTAACTCATATGGACGCATGTATGACTCCCTTCGGACACGACCCGTTGGACCGTGGCCCCGTGAGGGGCAGGGTGGATAGGAACATTGAGCGTACCGTCACCTCTTCACCGTGCCACAGGGCTGTCACACGGTGCCTACGCCTAGTGGTGTGCCGCCGACTTCACGGATGGTCGTGGAACTTTTGACATCTGGGGTCGAGCCCGTCGCCCACCATGTCGCCGACGACCGCCATACGGCGTGGCCGAGAGCAAATGATTCCAACGACACGACAAACACACTTCGACGACGTACCCCGTGAAATGCTCTGATCGCACATCTACTTCGTGCAACTGTCGTGCCGAGGTGACGCACTTGCCTGCTCTCGGTAACCGAGGTCCGAACAAGTAGGTCACGTTACGAAGTTCGTGCTGACCGCACACCGGACACGCGGTGCGACGCGGTACTCCGTGGTGTTGGGCGGCGAACACCAAGTCAACGCTCGCATCGCACGCATCGTGGCGGGGTACGTCGCCTGCATGCACACGCACAAGGTACGCGCGACGCATCATCCGAAAATCGATCGAGGCATCGTGCGAAGTACGCCCGCGTTTGGTCACGAGCTTACCGTAGTTGGACTACGACGAGTGTTGCGTAGCCCACCATGCATCAAGACGTCGGCGAATCTCGCTATCGCCGAGCAATCCTTCGTCAAGGCGAAGCTCCATCAGAAAATCCATTGCCTTGCCAACAATTGGTCCGGGATCGACGCCCAGATGTTGCATCACTGCCACACCATCCATCTCCGGGCGTAACGCGGCAAGTTCTTCCTTTTGTGCCAGTTCGTTGATGCGGCCCTCGAGTTCGTTCATACGCACGTTCAATGCATCCACCTTGCGTTCGCTTCGTGTGGTGCAGTCGCAACGAACGAGCACGTTCAATTCGGTGAGCACGTCGCCGGCGTCGCGCACGTAGCGACGTACAGCGGAATCGGTCCAGCCCATCTGATAGGTGTGGAAGCGACCGCTCAAGAAGACGAGTTCGGAAACCTTGCGAATGTCGTCGTTGGAGTAGTGCATCTCGCGCATACGCTTGCGCGTCATCTTTGCACCAACCACCTCGTGGTGGTAGAACGTCATGCCCTTGCCGGGCAACACTTTTCGTGTGCGTGGCTTGCCAATGTCGTGATACAGGGCAGCCAATCTCGTAATGCGAAAGTCGCCCGGCATGTCGGGTTGCACGTTCTGTACCACGGCGAACGTATGGGTGAGTACGTCCTTGTGCCGGTGGATGGGATCTTGCTCCAATGAAAGGGCCGGCAACTCGGGCAGGAATCGATCGGCGAGACCCGTCTCCACCGTGAATCGCAGCCCATTGGTGACGTCGCCGGTCACGATCATTCGATCGAATTCGTTGCGAACACGCTCCGGTGAAACGATGCTCAGTCGTTCGTTCATCGAACGAACGGCCGACACCAGTTCGGTGTCCGGAACGACCGACAACGTGGCGATGAATCGCGCAGCGCGCAACATCCGCAGCGGATCGTCATTGAAACTCTCTTGTGGTGACAACGGCGTTCGCAAGCGCTTGGCTTGCAGGTCATCAAGCCCACCGTAGGGATCCACCAATTGAGGTGATGCAGCAGTGAGTTCGAGTGCCATCGCGTTGATGGTGAAGTCGCGACGCGACAGATCGGTTTCCACCGAATCCGAGAACTGCACCTCCGGCTTGCGTGAGTCCGGTGAATACGCCTCGGCGCGATGCGTGGTGATCTCCAACGAACGCTTCCCGCGCAGGGCCGCAATGGTGCCGAATCGTTCCCCTTGGGTCCACAGTGAATCCACCACATTTGACAGGAGCGACTTCACGACATCGGGCCGAGCATCGGTGGTGAAGTCGAAGTCCAGATCGTCGGTATCGCGACCCAACATGAGGTCGCGCACGGTGCCACCGACGATGTACAGACGGTGACCGGCTTTTGCAAACACCTCGGTGATGGGTGCGAGCTCGGCAATCACTGCATTGAAACGCGCAGGTTGCACGAACTACAGGTTACGGAACGCCAGCGCCACTAGCGTTCGAGTGTGTCGGCTGTGGTGACCGCACTGCGTGGAAACCGTCGCGGTGCCGAAGGCAAGATTCGCTCCATGTGCAGCGTGGTGCCGCTCGGCGATGTCGACACCTACCGAACCCCTGCCCTTTCCTCCACTGATGCGCTCTGGTTGAAGGATGAGGGTTTCACCGTCGCCCAAACACTGGTCGTCCTACAACGAACCGGACGAGTGTCCACTCCCTCCGTTCCCACAGTCGCGTGTCGCAATGAGACATCGCGTCACTTGCTGTCGCCCAAGCGCAAAGAGTTGCTGCAAGCACTGCTGGCCATCGATGCGGCATCATTCCCCACACCCTGGAACCTTGACGCACCGGCATTTCGACACGCCTGTCGTGCAACCGGGGAGCACCGGGTGGTGATTGCCAACGACGACAACACGAAGTCACCCATCGGATACGCAATCGTTGGTCGAGTAGGGGTTCGCTCCTACCTGCAGCGGCTCGCCGTCGCTCCTCATGCGCGGCGACGTGGAGTTGCCCAGACACTCGTGCACAACGCCTCCCTCTGGGCAGACAGCCGCGGAGCCACCACGATGCTGGTGAACACCGAGCCCACCAACGCTGCAGCACTTGGGTTGTATCGATCGCTTGGCTTTGACATGCTTCCTGATTCGTTCGTCGTGATGGAGCGTGCGGTCAATGTCGCGCCTGAGGTGTCGGCCTGATGCGTCGCAACCAGCTCGGGGTGTGTCGACGAGTCCTGCTCGCGGTCACTGCTGTGGCTTCGACCGTGGTGACGACCGAGAGCGTCACGCGTGCTGCCGACTTTCGCCTCGGTGTGGTGAACAGCACGTTCGTTGCTCGTATTGGGGACAGAATCATCATCAATGCATTTCCCCCGGGCGACCCCACGCTGAGTGGAGCATTGACCGATCCTTCGGCCAGCGCGGTCGCCAGCGTGAGCACCCCCATCAACGAACGACAGGACGTGTTGTCCATCGTTGCTGGCGAGGACTTCGAAGTTGAAGCCACCACCCTCTTGCGTGGTCCGGTGTTTCGTGCCGTTCAACTCAACTCCCAGGCAGCGTTCCAAGTCTCCATTCCAACGAGTGCCGGCAACCAACGATCGTCACTTCGACTTTCGGGGGACGGTCTCCGCGCCATTCGTTTGACCATCACGTACGGTGCCGGAACCACCGCTCAACTCACCACGTTCATCAATGTGGTGTCGTCCACCAGCATGAACGCACTCCCCGTCACCTTCGTGGCGTACATCGATGGAGCTCCAACGTTGCAGCCCGATGGCACTACCACCGTGTCCGATTCCACGCGTGAGCAGTTGCGCGACTTACGTGATCTCCTTCAGCGCAAACCTCCGACCGTAGCGATCGCGGTTCGACTGCGACCTGAACTACTCAACGGATTGTCTCGCTCGTCCGACGAAGATCGAGAGCTGTTGCGAGCCATCTCTGCCCAGTTGTCGAACAACGACTCGCTCGTAAGCACGTTCCGACCCCTTGATGTGGCGTCGTATGCAGCTGCCGGCTTGAAGTCCAACTTCGAAGCGCAACTCCTTCGCGGCGAAGCAATCCTCGACGCCTCCGACGACGCGAAGTTGTCAACGCGCACCATGTGGCTCTCGGGTGACGTCATTGACGCACCAAGCATCGACTTCCTGCGCTCGTTGGGTATCACCAACGTGATTGCCGTAGGAAATGCAGTCGGAGCGTTTGGCGCCGACACCGACCCAAATCGACCATATGCATTGCGTTCGGAGAGCAAAGGTGTGGTACTCAACCTGGCCGACCCCAGGTACTCGCAGCTTCTCGAGAGCCCGATTGGTACGGCATACGAATCTGCCACGGCAATTGCTGCTGAGCTCATTGCACATCGAAATGAGTTGTCGCGGTCGCTGGTGGGGTCCGCGGCTTTGCGCGCCAGACACGTGATGTTGGCGAGTACCTCCGGCATTCCGCCAGAACCGCCCGTTGCGGCGATTTTGCTTCGCCACCTACGCAACTCACCACAGATTGCCCTCACACGACTCGCCGACTTGCCGTCAACACTCGAGGGTCTTGCCCGCCTTGCACCCCCCACCGCAACTCTCGTCGATGTCGCAACCATCCAGGCACGAACGAATCAGGCGCTTGCATCGGTGGAGTCGGTTCGTGACGTGTTGATCACCAACGGTGGTCTCGTCGATCGGTGGGTGGAACTCATCGATGTCGCCAACGACACCTCGCTTACCGACGCTCAACGTGACGCCTACCTCGATGGTGTGCTCGCGCAAGTGGCATCGGCGCGAAACGCGGTGACGTTGCCGGCTCGCTCATTCACGTTCGGTAGTCGGGAAAGTGAACTTCGGATTCCCCTTGTGAATCAGAGTGGATTCGCCGTGTCACTACGCCTGCAAGTCACGAGTCCAACCGGGAAGATGTCGTTCGTGCCCGAAACCCTGGACGTGATCGTTCCTGCGGGTGAGCAACAAGAGATCGTCATTGCTGCCACTGCGCGTGCCAACGGTCTCATCCCTGTGGAGGTCACGCTGCTGAGCCCAACCGGCACCGTTCTGGATGTGGCACAGGTTCGCGTTCGGGTGAACGCCATCGCCGGTCTGGGCCGTGGCGTGAGCGTGGTGTTCTTGGTGCTCTTGGCTACCTGGTGGATCATCCACAGCCGACGCGCCCACAAGAAGAAAACGACCCGGCAGCACCCCGCACTACGCTCGCAGTCATGACCGTACGCATCGTTACCGACTCCGCCTGCGACCTGCCGCAACCGCTGGTCGACGAACTGGGCATCACCCTCGTTCCGCTCACCTTCAGCTTTGGCAGCGAAGAATTCACTGACCGCATCTCACTCACCACCAGCGAGTTTTGGGCTCGATGCTCGGCAAGCCCGGTGCTGCCACAAACTGCTGCACCGTCCCCCGGCAAATTTGCCGAAGCCTTCACCAAACTGGCCAAGGAAGGTGCCAGTGCGATCTTGGTGGTCACACTGTCGGCGGAGCTCTCCGCCACCAAACAGGCTGCCGAACAAGGTGCCCAAGCTGCTGGCCTCAGCATCCCGATTCGTATCGTCGACAGTCGCTCTGCATCCATGGGTGAAGGCATCAATGTGGTGGCTGCCGCCCGCCTTGCACGAGGTGGCATGGGAGTGGATGACCTCGTTCGTGCCGTGACCGACTTGGCGGGGCGTACGCGCGTGTGGGGTGCCCTCGACACACTGGAGAACTTGAAGAAAAACGGCAGGATCGGTGGCGCCAAGGCCCTGCTCGCTTCGGCTCTGGCCATCAAGCCGATCATCACCGTGGACGACGGCAAGGTCGCCGAAGGTGGCAAGGAGCGCACGCGTCGAAAGGCCCTGGCATTCGTCGTCGAGAAATTCCGGGCCGCTGGAAAGGTGTCGAATGTGGCTGTGCTGCACGCGCAGTGCTCCGACGTTGACGACTTCGTTGCCCAACTTCGTGAAACGTACTCCGGCGAAATCATCGTTGGTGACATTGGATCGGTGATTGGATCACACACCGGCCCGGGAACCATCGGCGTCACGTTCCACGTGGAGTAATTCCACCATCTGCGGGGCGCGCAGAACTAGCGTCTGCCCTCAGTCATGTCCGCTGCTGAACTCGAACCAGGGTTCATTGGCGACCGCTACCGACTCGAACGTCTCATTGCCCGCGGTGGAATGGCCGAAGTATGGCTCGGGCACGACACGTTTCTTGACCGACAAGTCGCCATAAAGGTCCTGAAACGCCATATCGCGCGCGATGAAACCGCCATCGAGCGATTCCGTCGCGAAGCCTTGGCGTGTGCTGGATTGAATCACCCCAACATCGTTGCGGTGTACGACTCGTTCGCCCATGACGGGTTCCAGGTCGTGGTCATGCAGTACGTGCAGGGTCGCAGTCTTCGTGACTTGCTCGACAAAAAGAAGAAGCTCACACCCGGTTTGTCGATCATGATGGGTGCGGCAATCGCCGCGGCGTTGGATGCCACTCATCAACACGGGTACATCCATCGCGACGTGAAGCCCGGAAACATCCTGGTTCGTCCCGATGGACACTTCTTGTTGGCTGACTTCGGTATTGCTAAGGCGATCAACCCCACCGAGGGAAGCGACCTCACCAGCGACAACATCATGATGGGTACTGCAAAGTATTTGTCGCCTGAAATCGTCCGCGGCAAGCCGCTGGACGGACGAGCCGACCTGTACAGCCTTGGATTGGTGTTGTACGAGTGCTTGTCCGGACGAGTGCCATTTCTCAGCGATAACGACGCCGATACGGCTCTCGCTCGACTGCAGCGCGAACCCACGGACCTGGGTCACCTGCGTCCCACGCTGTCACCCCGCCTCGTACGAGTGGTGCACAAGCTGTTGGCACGCAATCCTGATCACCGATATCAAACCGGAGAGGCCACTCGGCTTGCGTTGTTGGAGGCACTGCGCGATCAGCGTGACGACCACACCACATTGACTCCCCCGTCGGGACAACGTGTGGTGTTGGAACGCAGCTCTGCAACTACACGCCCCAGCGAACGAAAGCGACAGCGGACTGGGTCGCGAGTTGCGTTGGGCGGAATGTGGCGCAACACCACGGCACGGTTGTTGCTTGCCACGCTCGTTCTGACGGGTCTGGTCATCACCGCAGTGTTGCGTACCCGTGACCCCGACAATGTCGCCGTGCCCGAAGCAACCGTGGTCGAAGTAGTGACGCCGGCTGCTTCCGGCCCTGCCACGATCTCTGCGATCAACTCATTCGACCCCAATGGTGACGATGGCGTGGAGAACGAGGAAATCATCGGCGCTCTCGTCGACAAGAATCCGCAGTCCTCCTGGGCAACTTCGTGTTATGCCGACAAGTTCTTCGGCGCCAAGGAACGAGTTGGCGTGCTGGTGACCTTGAGTGGCGCTGGCACGGGAGTGTTGCGCGTGAACTTTGCCGACGGTCCGGTGGGTGCCGAGATTTATGGCACCGCCGCCACACCACCTTCGGGTTTTGATGGTTGGGGTGCTCCGCTGGCCAAGGAATACCGGACGCGCGGAGAAATCGTGAAGTTCTCGGTGACTGCACCAGTGACACATCTCCTCATCGTGTTGACCGAAGTTGGCAAGAGCGCCGCATGCAGCACGACGAATCCCTACCAGGGTCGCATCAATGAGGTTGCGTTCATCCCCGCATAATTTCATCGAGCATTAGCCTGACTTCGTGGTCGGCAACCCGCTTCGTGATCCCGAGTTTCCGCGGAAAACCGTCGACCTCATTGATCGTGTCGTTGGAGCCGTACGTGACCGGACCACACGACCATTGGTGGCCATCACGCGCGGCATCGTGTTCGGTTCGCTCATTGCCGTGGTGTCGATTGCACTCGTCGCCATTGCGTTGATTGCCATCATGCGTGGAACGCAGGAGTTGTTCGAATTGGCGCTCAGCGAACGTCGCGCCGTGTGGGCGTCGTACTTCGTGGTTGGTGGAGCGTTTATTCTCGTGGGAGCATTCCTCCTACGTGCCAGGCATTCCGCCGAGAAAGAGAACCCATGACCACCCACCCGCATCGACAAGTCATCATCATTGGTTCGGGTCCTGCAGGGCTCACCGCGGCGGTGTACGTAGCACGTGCATCGCTTGCTCCCCTCGTCATCGAGGGAGAACCATCATCCACATCCGATCAACCTGGTGGACAGCTGATGTTGACCACCGAAGTGGAAAACTTTCCGGGCTTTCCTGAAGGCGTGCAGGGCCCAGAATTAATGCAACGCATGCGTGATCAGGCGGCCCGCTTTGGTGCCGAATACCTCACCGAAAAGGCAACAAAAATCGACTTTTCTTCCCACCCGCGCCGGGTCTGGGTGCGCGATGATGAGTACACCGCCGACGTCGTCATCGTGAGTACCGGGGCCCGTTCGCTGATGCTCGGACTCCCCGACGAAACTCGGTTGATTGGTCATGGTGTATCCACGTGTGCCACGTGCGATGGATTCTTCTTCCGTGGTCAAGAAATCGTGGTAGTTGGAGGCGGCGACTCCGCCATCGAAGAAGCGTCGTTTCTCACCAAATTCGCCTCGAAAGTCACCATCGTGCATCGTCGCAACAAATTCCGTGCATCAAAGATCATGCAAGAACGCGCATTCTCCAACCCGAAGATTTCGGTTCGTTGGAACTCGCAAGTCACTCGTCTCGTTGGCGACGCAAAGTTGACGGCAATCGAGCTCACCGACACCGTCACCGGCGCGACCGACACCATGAACGTGGGCGGGCTCTTCGTGGCCATCGGCCACCGACCCAACACGGACTTGTTTGCAGGAGTCCTGGACATGGATGACAACGGTTATCTCGTGACACAACCCGGTTCGTCAAGAACAAACATCCCTGGTGTGTTTGCCTGTGGTGACGTGCAAGATCACACGTATCGACAAGCAATCACTGCAGCAGGATCTGGTTGCATGGCTGCAATCGATGCGGAGCGTTGGTTGGAACACCACCACACCTCACCCAACAGGTAGCGTGGCGCTCATGTCCGGCAACGTCATCACCCTCACCACTGCAAACTTCGACGAAACGATTCGCTCGGCCACCACACCCGTCCTCGTCGACTTCTGGGCCGAATGGTGTGGTCCCTGCAAGCAGATCGACCCGGTGATTCGCGAGATTGCCACCGAGCAAGCGGGCGCACTCACCGTGGCCAAACTCAATGTCGATGATCACGGTGACATTGCGATGCGTTTTCAGGTCATGAGCATCCCGACGATGATCGTGTTCAAGAATGGCGAAGCTGTCGAGCGACTGGTGGGTGCTCGTGGCAAAGCTGCGCTACTGCGCGACTTGGCTCAACACCTCAACTAGACGTCCGCGTCGTCGGGCAACGCCCATTTGTCATATCGTCCTGTATCCACAAGGCTTTCCCCAGCATTATCCACAGGTTGGGGACACCGTCAGGTAGACGGTGAGACTGCACATCACCGTGAGGGTTGCGTAGAGAACACTGCGGCAGTCGTCCGCGGCACCCTAGGCATGGAGAATCGTACGGGCGATTCGCTCTAGGTCGGCAAGATCGGCGAACTCAATCGACAATCGCCCGCGCGTGGAACGAGTTGGCTCAGCAACTTCCACACGAGTGGACAGGTGCTCTGCAATGAGATGTGCAACTTCTGCCAAGGATGGGTCACTCGTTGTCTTGTGACGTGCACTCCCCGACTTCTTGCGAACTGATGTACCAGAAGTGGTAATTAACGCCTCTGTGGCGCGAACGGAGAGCCCGTCACGTACCACCTGTTGGGCGATTCGTTCTTGCTGAGCACGATCCGTAACGCTGAGCAGCACCTTGGCATGTCCAGCCGACAATCGTCGGTCGGCAATCAGTTGTTGCACCGACGCAGGGAGTGCAAGCAACCGAATGGAGTTGCTGATGGTGACTCGATTTTTCCCCACACGTGCTGCAAGTTGATCGTGGGTCAAGCGAAAATCTTCCAAGAGTTGTTGGTAGGCGGCGGCTTCTTCGAGTGGTCCAAGATCCTCGCGGTGCACGTTCTCGATGAGTGCCTGTTCCGCAGAACCCGCATCACTCGTGTCGCGCACGATCACCGGTACCTGAGTGAGTCCGGCTCGTTGAGCTGCCTTCAGGCGCCGCTCACCGGCAATGAGTTGATACGACCCCGGCTTGAGCGTGCGAACCAGGAGTGGCTGCAACACGCCCACTGCGCGAATGGATGCTGCAAGTTCACCGAGCGTGTCGTCGTCAAAATGTGTGCGTGGCTGATGCGGGTTCACCTCAATGGCTGACACCGCTACCTCTACGAGACCACCTGTGACGGGTGGCACACCTCCCCCGCTGGGAATCAATGACCCAAGTCCTTTACCTGATTTAAGCCCGGCCATTGACTACCTCCTGTGCAGCTGCCAGATATGCCTTGGCCCCAACACCCGTGGGGTCAAGCACCACCACGGGTTGCCCGTGACTGGGGGACTCGGCAATCTTGACGGTTCGTGGTATCACCGTTTGCAACACTTTGTCACCAAAGTGTTGACGAACCTCGCGAACGACATCGGCCGAGAGTTTGGTGCGATTGTCGAACATCTGACACAGGATGGTGCTCACCTGCAAGGTGGGATTGAGGTTCTTGTTCACCAGTTCGATGTTTCGCAAGAGTTGAGCAAGGCCTTCAAGGGCGTAATACTCACATTGCACGGGCACCAATACCTCCGCGGCTGCAGTCAGAGCATTGACCGTGAGGAGTCCCAGTGACGGCGGACAGTCAATGAACACGTACTCATATTCGTTTGCCACACGGTCAATGGCCTTGCGGAGACGCGTTTCGCGGCCCATCATCGGTACCAACTCGATCTCCGCACCGGCCAAGTCAAGGTTTGCTGGAACGACAAAGAGCCCGGTGACCGCGCTCGCCTGCACTACATCCTCGATTGGAGTCTCGTGCAACAGTACGTCGTACACGCTGCCGTTCAACGAACGAATGTCGATACCGAGTCCGGTAGAGGCATTGCCTTGTGGGTCGAGATCCACCACGAGCACACGATGGCCAAGTAAGGCGATGCTGGCGGACAGGTTGACCACCGACGTGGTCTTTCCCACGCCACCCTTTTGGTTGGCGACGGCCACAACTCGAGGTGCTGGGGAGTTCACACCTCCACCGTACCTCAGGGGTGTGTGGTTCCCCCAGGATTGCGAGGGGAGTCCCCTCGCTGTTGTTCCACGTGGAACCGAACGACTGATCCACGGCGCTCAGGGGGGCTTATTCCCAGTGACTGCACCCAGTCAGTCTCCCAGCGGGAGCCCATTTCCACAGGCGGCTCACTAATGATCACCCATCCACCTGGTCGAGCCAATCGCCGTGCAATCGGTAATGTCACCCCGGGCTCGCCAAATCCACGGGCGACCACAACATCTTGAGTGCCAGCCCATGCCGGATCTCGGCTCAACTGATCGGCATCAGCTTCCACTACTGCAACACGGGGCTCCCAGCCCAAAGCTGTCACTGCCCGGCGCAGTGCATCCACCCGTTTGGCTCGACGATCCACCAACATCACCGTGAGCAACGGTCGGTCCAATGCCACCACCAATCCAGGAATCCCTGCGCCGGAGCCAATATCCATGACTGAGTGAACATCGTCGGGAATGGCGTCAACAAACGATCTGGCGTGCTGGATGACCTCGACGATGGGGCGCGCGCCGAGTGCACCCTCAGCTTGTGCACGCTCGAGAATGCTGGTGAGCAACACCTCTGCGTGTGGAGTTGACACGACCCCAGCGTAGGTGGGGACGTCGTACGGGTGGTGGTTAGGCCCCAGGAGCGCGTGAGACCACTACACGACGGAAGGGGTCATCGCCTTCGGAGTGTGTTACCACGCCGTCGACACCGGCCAAGGTGTCATGCACGATCTTGCGATCTGCAGAATTCATCGGCTCCAGGATGCGAGGAGTGCCCGTTTCCATGACGTCATTGGCGACTTTCATCGCAAAGCGACCCAAAGCATCCTTGCGGCGCTGTCGGTAGCCACCAACATCGACGCGCAAGCGAGTGTCGTGATCGCCTAGACGACGTTGGCTGACCACCCGAGTGATGTCTTGCAGTTGGGTGAGGGTCATGCCGCGCGCACCCACAAAAGTGGTGAGTTGCTCACCGTGTACGGAAATTTCGATGTCATCCCCCTCAATGGTGGACTCCACGCGAGCGGGAAGCTCGGCTGCAGCAAACAGACCGTCAAGAAATGTGGTCGCCGCATCACGCACCGTGGTTACCGGCACCTTGGGTGCGTCAGCCCGACGTGGTGCATCATCGTCGCCGTCTCGCTCCGTAACGGTTCGCTCTGTTCGACGAGCACGCTCGGGGCCCGAAGCATCCGACCGTTCACGACGACGATCTCCTCCACGATTGCGCTGACGTGAACGTCCTCCGCGGCGATCGTTGCGTTCTCCGCGCTCGCCACCACGTTCACGACGTGACGAATCCCGCGTAGACGTTGGTCGCACTCGTGCGCGAACGACTGCTTCGCCGCGCATACGTCCAAAGAGGCCCGGCTTTGGCTCTTCGATGACCTCGATCTCTGCGTCCTCGGCGGCGACTCCGAGTTGGTCGAGTGCCATTGCTTTGGCATCTTCCATTGTTGCTGCGGTGATTGTTACCCATTCCATTGTGTGTGCTCCTTGTTGAGATGTGTGTGGGACAGTTCTGGTATTGCTGTTATCGCTGCGGTGGTTTTGGTCGCTTGGGTGGCGACTTTGCGCCCGGTGTTGGTGGTGTGGATGGTGTGTTGGGCTTGTTCTTTGGTGGGGTCACACGCTTGCTGGTGAAATCCTCTGTTTTGCCTGATTTTTCTTGCTTTTTTGACTTCTTGGTGTCGTCCTCTTTGAGTTCACGTGCTTTGGCACTGGCTTGTTGCGCTTGGCGCCCAATCGAATCATCTGCGCCGTAGAAACGCTTCGTGATGTACGCCTGTTGACCGATTCGAACTCCTGCTTGAACGAAGTAATACACGATCAAACCAGTGGGGAGGATCACCTGAAACACGGCGAACACCACGGGCAGGTACTGCATGATCTTTTGTTGACTCGCCGACATGGTGGGGCTCACGGTGCGGGACGCGACCATTCGCTGCTGAACGAAGTAGAGCAGCGCAAGTGCGGCAACGAGTCCTGCATAGATCAGACCCTGTGCAAAATTTTCGCGCATGACGGTGATGGGGGTGACGGCCAGATCCAAACCAATCGACCGCATCTCGTCTTTCCCAACGAGTGATTGGAACATCTCGGAGGACTCCGCCAAGTGTTTTGGTGCAAATCCCGCATCGGGTGACGGGCGATAGGTGAGTCCGGTCAACAAACGGAACATCAAGATGAACACGGGCATCTGCGCCAACAACGGCAAGCAGGAGGCCAACGGATTCACCTTGTGCTCCTGGTACAGCTTCATCATCGCCTCATTGAGGCCTTGGCGATCACCTTTGTGCTCGATTTGCAGTCGGCGTAATTCGGGCTGCAAACGTTGCATTTCCAGCATGCCGCGGGTGCTCTTCAACGTGAGCGGGGTGATGACGAGCATCACGATGATCGCCATTACGCCGATGGCGATCGAGAAATCGTTGCTCCAGGAGTAAATCCACGCAATCAGCCAGCCGACGGCGTCAAAAATCGGATCAAACATCGGGCATCAGCCTTTCTGGTGGGATCGATGGTGGAGCTGGTCGCAGCAACCGTCAGTGTTGGGGACGGGGTCATATCCGGAGGGCCCAAAGGGTCGACAACGACTCAACCGTCGAGCAGCCATCCAGCACCCGCGCCATGGCCCGTAGTGAACAATGGCGTCATGGGCATAGGACGAACAGGTAGGGAAGAATCGGCATGGTGACAGGGCACCTTCGCGTTGACTCTGGTACCACTCGATGGCTCGGAGCATGATGCGCTGAGTTTTCCCCATGTTGTGGACAGCACCGTCACGGAGTGTGACGGTAGTCACATTAACTCCGAGGTGGTGACTGCTGTGTGCCTGCCGCGATATTCAGCACGTGAGAGGCCGTCGGCGAGCACCCGATCAAGGGATATCCCCAGTTGTCCCCAACCGTTATCCACAGGCGGGTGGTCAATGCCAAGGAGATACCACCCATGTGGCAGGTGCTGAGCTCGTTCTCGCATCAACTCACGAAGTTGCCGGCGGGCTCGATTGCGCATTACCGCAGTACCAATGCGTTTGGGAGTAGAAAATGCCACTCGTACTCCGCCGGCAGCGTCATCTATCACCATCCGCACGCTGAGTCCCTGGTCGCGAAACGCACGGGAGCCCGAAAAACGGGCGAATCCGAGACGTCGAGGAATGCGATCGATCACGCCGACAAACGGGCGCGACCCTTGGAGCGGCGCGACTTCAAGACGGCGCGACCAGCTCGGGTCTTCATCCGCTTGCGAAATCCGTGTTTCTTTGCACGACGACGCTTACTGGGTTGGAATGTACGTTTCACGCCTCTCTCCTGACGTCACTTTCAAGGCGATTGGAAGCAACGTCCTTCAGGCTAGGGGAGTCAATGAACGCTCACAACGCGATCAACCAGAGACGAAACACCCACGATGTGATTTGCCATTTTGCCCCCTGTGGAAAACGTGCTACGTTGCCTCTCCCCGCGCCACGGGCTACCTGCGGCACACAGCAATCGAGAGTTACACCGATGGGATTCTCCACACCATGTGGGCTTCCCTGTGGACAAAGAAAGAGCACGCCATGAGCAACGACATCGCTGACACCACCGACCAACCCAACGCCCTGTGGGAACGAGCAGCGGCCGTATTGCGACAACAAGTGTCGGAGGCCGTCTGGTTTTCCACGTTCAGCGACATCGTGGTGGAACGTGAGCCCGTTGCCAAGGTGGGTGGCACCATGAGTCTCAAACTGCACGTGCCGAACGCCTTCGTGCGTGATCGTGTCCTCACGCGTTACATGTCGCTCGTGCGTGACGCACTCAACGAAGCCGGGGGAGCAGCCCACGACTTGAGCGTGGATGTTCGTACCATCGCGGCCGATCCCTCACCAACATCGGTGTTGTCTGCGGTGACGACACCTACTACCACTCCGACGAGTGTTCCGGCAGTGAGCTCGAGGACCGGCCGGGGTGCAGCCATCGGACTCAACCCTCGGTACACGTTCGACACCTTCGTCAAAGGGGCATCCAACCAATTCGCACTTGCTGCAGCACAACGCGTGGCGGAAACGCCCGGTCGTTCCTACAACCCGCTCTTCATCTACGGGTCGGCGGGGCTTGGCAAAACACACTTGCTTCATGCCATCGGTTCCTACGTGCACGAGCACTACCCCAATTACGAAGTTCGTTATGTCTCGACCGAAACGTTCCTCAACGAATATGTCGATGGCATTCGCAACAACACCATCAGTGCGTTCAAACGGCGTTATCGCGAAGTTGACGTCTTACTCATCGACGACATTCAATTCATGGAAGGCAAAGAAGGTCTGCAGGAGGAGTTCTTCCACACCTTCAATTCCTTGCATGGATCCAGCAAGCAGATCGTCATCTCCAGCGACCGCGTGCCTGATGCCATCCCCACACTCGAAGATCGTTTGCGTGGACGATTCCGCTGGGGTCTCATTACCGACATTCAGCCGCCTGACGTAGAAACCCGGCTGGCAATCCTGCGAAACAAGGCGGAACGCGAGCATCTGGACGCTGCACCGGAAGTGCTCGAGTTCATCGCCTCCAGTGTCACCACCAACATTCGTGAGCTCGAGGGTGCCCTCGTTCGAGTGGCTGCGTACGCTTCACTCAACAAGACCCACATTGATGTGGGTTTGGCTCGCGAACTGCTCGTCGATTTGGTGTCACGACGCCCCGGCAAGCAACGCAGTGACGAGCAGCTCTTGACTGAAATTTGCGATTACCTCGGAGTGAGCGTGGAAGCCATCCGTGGTCGTAGCCGCCAACGGCCGATCGTGACTGCTCGCCAAACCGCCATGTACGTCGTCCGGGAGCTCACCGACTTGTCCTACCCGGCAATTGCTCGTCTGTTCGGAGGTCGTGATCACACCACCGTGATTCATGCCGTCGAAAAAACCCAACACGTCATGAAGGACCGACAACTGGTGTTCGACCAGGTCAACGAGCTGCTTCGGATGTTGAAGATTTCATGAGTACGGCGACGACTGTGAATACTCGGTGGACCGCCTGTGTACCGAGTGTTGACAAGGCAGGAGTTATCCAGAGAACGCAAACCACACGAGTGCAAGGTGTGCGCAGTGACATGATGCCTGTGGGTACCACACGCCTTGTCTACGCTGGGAAACATCACCCTCGTCCACAATCCACAGCACTTATTACTGTTATTAGCTTTCGTACATCCGCCCGTTGTAACCACCATCAGCGCAACACAGTGAGGATCCAACCGTGAAATTTCGAGTGGAACGTGAAGAATTCAACGAAGCTCTCGGCGATGTAAGTCGCATTGCGACGGCCCGCACCACCGCTATGCCGGCCCTTGCCGGAGTGGAGCTTGCGGTCTCGGGTGAAACCCTGACGTTGTCGGCCACCGACAAAGAGATTTCAATCCAGGCAAAACTCGCGATCGGTGGACAAAACGACGGGATTGCCGTCCCAAGTGCACGGGTCCTAACTGATCTGGTCCGTGGATTGCCCGACGGAAAGATTCAAGTGGCACTCGAAGGCGAGTCGTTGGTGGTGGAGGCAGCCCGCAACCGATCGTCGGTGCATTGTTATGCAGCATCCGACTTTCCGAAGATTATTCACGCCAGTGCAGCCGAAGGAACCGTTTCTGCCGAACTCTTCGGCGAAGCGTTGCGTCAGGTGGTGCGTGCAGCAAGTGCCGACCTGAGTCGCCTTGCGCTCACGGGAGTGCTCATTTCCAATCAAGCCGAAGGTCTCACCTTCGTTGCCACCGACAGTTACCGTCTAGCAGTACGACAAGTTGCAGGTACCGCACTTGCGGGCGAGAGCACCGTCATCATTCCTGCGCGGGCACTGGGTGAGTTGTCGCGGTTGATCAAGGATGCCAAGACCATCACCTATCGATTGGCAGCGGACCGAGCCACGTTCACCGTTGGTAACACCACGCTGTCCACGTCGTTGTTGGCGGTGCAATTCCCCAACTACAAGCAACTGATTCAGCCGACCTATCCAAACAAACTCGCCGTCAATCGCGAAGCGTTGCTCGATGCGGTCCGTCGCTCCAAGGTGTTTGCCCGCGACACCATTCCCGTGCGCCTCACACAAACCGCAGGCTCACTCAAGTTGTCGGTGCACACCAATGACACCGGTGAAACCATAGAAGAGCTCGACGCCGACTACAAGGGCCCGGACATCACCATCGGTTTCAATCCCGACTATTTGTTGCAAGGCGTGGAGGCATGCAATGGTGAGACCATCACCATTGAGTCGAGTGATCCGATCAAGCCGGCAGTGCTGCGCGGGTCCACCAACGACGGGTATCTCTACCTGGTGATGCCACAACGACTCACGTCGTGATCGTTCGCTCGCTGCAGCTCACCGACTTTCGAAACTATTCCGCGCTACAACTTGCCCTCGGGCCAGGAGTGCATGCACTCACCGGCGACAACGCACAGGGGAAAACGAATCTCGTAGAGGCACTTGTGGTGCTCTCCACGATGAAATCGTTTCGTGGGGTCAACAACGATGCGGTGGTACGAAAGGGAGCCACCAGTGCGTTTCTGCGAGCCGACATCGAGCACGAAGATGGCCGTGAGTTTCTCGTGGAGATCGAATTGAAAACAGCTGGTCGGTCCGTTGCGCAAGTGAACCGCAAGCGAATCACCAGGACTCGAGACTTGTTGACGGTGCTGCGCACCACGGTGTTTATGCCCGACGACCGGGATCTCGTACATGGCTCAGCAAACCAACGTCGTACGTTGTTGGACGATGCAGTGGTGTCGCTCGATCCTGCACGCCATGATCTGATCAACGAGTTTGAACGCGTGTTGCGTCAACGGAATGCACTGCTGAAGGAGTCCGGGTACCGACCGAACCCTTCCACGCTCGACGCACTCGACGCATGGGATGAAAAACTCGCCTCTGTTGGCGATGAAGTTGGTCGTGCTCGTGCGGAGCTCGTGGAGCACATGTTGCCATTTGCCCAAGCGTCCTATGTTGCCCTGGCGGGGGATGGGCGCTCGCTCTCGCTTGCGTACGAGGCACCGTGGCGTGAGTCCGGATTGGCTGCAGCACTGCAGTCGTCGCGCGAAGACGATTTACGTCGTGGTACCACCACCGTGGGTCCACATCGCGATGACGTGGTGGTATCGCTCGACGAGTTTGCATCTCGAACGCAAGGTTCACACGGAGAACAACACTCACTCGGACTTGCCTTGCGAATGGCAGTCCATCACGTCGTGGCGCAGCGATGGGGAACACCGCCGCTTGTGGTGTTGGACGACGTCTTGTCGGCTCTCGACAACAAGCGAGCCATTGCCGTATTCGAACGTTTGCTTGCCGCACTCCCGTATCGACAGGTATTGGTGACCAGTGCCCATCCATTACCCCCTTCACCGCGCATTACCCACTGGTTAGAAGTAAGTGCCGGAACCATCTCCCCGCGCACACAGGATGAGCGATGAGCACCAACCACCCGGATACTCCCCCCGTCACATTGCAGAGTCAACTCAACCGGTTACTTGCATCGCTCGGCTCCGACGACGCTGCGAGCGTGCACGGTGTATTCGGCGCATGGAGCACCCTCGTCGGGGATGCCGTCGCTGCACATGTACAACCGGTCAAACTCGAAGGATCAGTCCTCGTGGTGGAGGTGGACGATCCGCATTGGGCCACGGAAATGAAGTTCCTCGAGGCATCGTTGTGCAAGAAATTGTCGCAACTCACCACGACTCCAGTCACATCGCTCGAGGTGCGCGTAAAGCGCCGATAAATCGGGTGTTTTTCGCACATCAGTTCCCCGTTTCACACACCGCAAAAAGGTAGAATCATGAGGCTGTTTATGAATCATTCGTGTCGCTCGCGCCACCCCCACCATGGAGGTAGCGCATGGCGGTAAACACCCCCAGCGACGCCACCGAAGGCACCACCCGAAAGGCCTCCGGCACCTACGGTGCCAAGGACATTCAGGTGCTGGAAGGTCTCGACCCCGTTCGCCGTCGACCCGGCATGTACATCGGCTCGACAGGTTTGGCGGGTCTCCACCATCTCATTTGGGAGGTAGTCGACAACTCCGTCGATGAAGCCATGGCAGGCTTCTGCGACAAGATCACCGTCACCTTGCACCCCGACGGATCCTGTGAGGTCGTCGACAACGGCCGCGGCATTCCCGTCGATCCGTACCCATCCGGTCCACACAAGGGAAAGAGCGCGCTCGAGGTGGTGCTCACCGTGTTGCACGCGGGTGGAAAGTTCGGTGGTGATGGTTACAAGGTGTCCGGCGGTTTGCACGGTGTCGGTGTGAGCGTGGTGAATGCGTTGTCGCTGCGTGTCGTTGCCGAAGTGCATCGCGGAGGCACGCACTTTCGCCAGGAGTTCGTCGATGGTGGCAAGCCGAAAGGCAAATTGCAAAAGGTTGGAGCGTCGTCGAGCAAAACTGCCAGCGGAACATCCATCCGCTTCTGGCCGGATCCGGAGATTTTCCAGGCGGAGGGAACGGAGTTCGTCGCACGCACCGTTACCGAGCGTTTGCAAACCATCGCGTTCCTCAACAAGAGCCTGGAGGTGGTGTTCGTCGACGACCGAGGCGACAAGAAACAGAAAGTCACCTTCCAGTACAAGGGTGGCATCGTCGACTTCGTGAAGCACCTCAACCAATCACGTGAAGCCCTGTTCACGAAGGTGGCGCACTACGAAGCCGCCGAAGACGAACAAACCCTCGACATTGCATTGCAGTGGAACACGGGGTACTACGAGGGCATTTACGGCTACGCCAACGGCATTTCCACGGTGGAGGGTGGCATGCACGTGGAAGGCTTCAAGACTGCGCTCACCTCCGTGGTGAACAAGTACGCGCGAGCTTCGGGTGGCCTGAAGGAAAAGGACGAAAATCTGCTCGGAGAGGACATTCGAGAAGGTGTCACCGCGGTGGTGTCGGTGAAGTTGCGCGAACCACAGTTCGAAGGACAAACCAAGGCGAAACTCGGCAACGTTTCGATGCGCTCGTTCGTCCAAAAGGAAACCAACACGAAGTTGGAGGAGTGGTTCCAGGAGAATCCCACCGAAGCCAACCGGGTGGTGAAGAAGGCGGTCGCGGCGGCACAAGCCCGAATCGCAGCAAAGAACGCGCGCAACGCCATTCGTCGCAAGACCGCACTCTCTGGTGCGGGCATGCCCGACAAGTTGAAGGACTGTGGCAGTGGTGATCCGGCAGAAAGCGAACTGTTCATCGTCGAAGGCGACTCAGCAGGTGGCACCGCGGTTGATGCACGCGACCCGCGAACGCAGGCCATCCTTCCGATTCGCGGAAAGATCCTGAACGTCGAGCGCGCCCGTCTCGACAAGATGCTGAAGAACAACGAAGTGCAGGCGCTCATCACCGCCATCGGTGGTGGTGTCGGCAACGACGAGTTCAACATCGAAAAGGCTCGCTATCACAAAGTCATCATCTTGGCTGATGCCGACGTTGACGGCAGCCACATTCGTACGTTGTTGCTCACCTTCTTCTATCGCCAGATGCGACCGATGGTGGAGAGCGGTTACATCTACATCGCCCAACCTCCGCTGTTTTCCACCGAAGTCGGCAAGGAGAAGGTGTACCTGAAGGACGATGCGGCCAAGGCCGCATTCCTCAAGGAGCACCCGAATCACAAGAAGGAGTTCCAGCGACTGAAGGGTCTCGGTGAAATGGACTGGCAGGAACTCAAAGGCACCACGATGGATGCAACGACACGAACACTGTTGCAAATCAACGTGGAAGAAGCCGCAGAAGCCGAAAACATGATGAGCACACTCATGGGTGACGACGTCGAAGTGCGCAAAGAATTCATCACTTCCAACGCACGTGACGTGCGCAACCTGGACTTTTAGGAACGCGACATGGCCAAGAAGAAACCTGCAAACACACCCAAGGGCGGTGGCCGCAAAGGTGGGGCCGGCGATGGTGATGGTTCGTCCACATTGCCGTTGTCCAGCGGTGACTCCGTGCAGCCGGTGCAACTCAAAGAGGAAATGGAGCGTTCATTCCTCGATTACGCGATCTCCACCATCATGTCCAGAGCGTTGCCCGACGTTCGTGACGGACTCAAACCCGTGCATCGCCGCATCATCTGGGACATGGATCAACAGGGATTCCGCCCCGATCGTCCGTACGTAAAGTGTGCCCGCGTCACCGGTGACACGATGGCGCGTTATCACCCACACGGTGACGGCGCCATTTACGACGCATTGGTGCGCATGGCACAACCGTTCTCCCTGCGCCACCCCCTGATCGATTTTCACGGCAACTACGGATCACCGGACTTCGGACCGGCCGCCAGTCGCTATACGGAAGCACGCTTGCATCCATTGGCCATGCAACTCCTGGCAGACATCGAGGAAAACACCGTCGATTTGATGCCCAACTACGACGGCACCACCGAAGAACCACGCGTGCTGCCAGCGCGATTCCCCAACTTGTTGGTGAATGGCTCCCAAGGCATTGCCGTGGGTATGGCCACCAGCATCCCGCCACACAACCTCGGTGAAATCGTGGATGCCACGTTGCATCTCATCGAGAATCCCGATGCAACGGTGAAAGATTTGATGAAGTTCGTGAAGGGTCCGGATTTTCCCACTGGCGGTCTCATCCTTGGTCGCGAAGGCATCGCCGAGGCATACAAGACCGGACGCGGAAGCATCAAGATGCGCGCCAAGGTGTCGATCGAAGAAGGCAAGCGTGGCCAGATGCAGATCATCGTCACCGAGCTGCCGTACCAGGCAAGCTGCTCGGCGATCGCCGCCCGAATCCAAGAACTGGTCGACAACGATGGCCTCGACGGCATCGCTGATGTGAACGACAACTCCGCAGGTGGCACCACCAACCTCATCATCACCCTGAAGCGCGATGCGAACGCCAACGTGGTGATGAACAACCTGTTCAAGAACACCCAGCTCCAAAGTCAGTTCCCCGTAAACATGGTGGCGTTGGTGGATGGTGTTCCACGCACTCTCAATCTGAAGGACGCGATCGAGGGCTACGTTCGTCACCAAATTGAGGTCATCACCCGACGCAGCCAATTCCGATTGGACAAGGCCAAGGAACGCAACCACATTCTCGAGGGTCGTCTGAAGGCCCTCAACGTCATCGACGACATCATCAAGGTGATTCGTGCCAGCGAAGACGCGAACGCCGCAAAGGCAGCACTCATGGAGAAGAAGTTCGGCTTCACCGAGCGCCAGGCCATCGACATCCTCGACATGCAGCTGCGTCAACTCACCAAGTTGTCACGAATCGACTTGGAGACCGAGCAGAAGGAAATCAGAGCCAAAATCAAGGAACTCAGTGCCATCCTGGATGACGACAAGGTGTTGCGCGGTGTCATCTCCACAGAGCTGAAGAAGGTACGTGAGACCTTTGCCAACCCGCGCGTTTGTCAGATCGCCGCCGATGTCGGCGAAATGGGCGTTGAAGACCTCGTGGAGGACAAAGAGCTCGTCATCGTAATGACACAGGAGCAGTACATCAAGGCGGTGTCAGCAGACTCGTTCCGCACACAAGGTCGAGGTGGTCGCGGCGTCAGCGGTGCACGAATGAAGAGCGACGACATCGTGCGCAACGTCATCTTCACCACGGCACACGCGTACTTGTTGTTCTTCTCCAACCGCGGTCGCGTGTATCGATTGCGGGCCTTGGAAGTACCCGAGCGCGAACGCACCGCCAAGGGCATCCCGATCGTCAACCTGTTGCCGCTGCAACAAGGCGAAACGATCCAAGCCATCATCGACACCCGTGAGTTCCCCGGCGAACGCAACCTATTCTTTGCCACCAAGCAAGGCCAGGTGAAGAAGACCAAGTTCGACGAGTACGACTCCAGTCGTCGCGACGGGTTGATTGCACTCAAACTGCGTCCAAAGGACGAGCTGGTGCGCGTGATCGAAACCAACGGCACCAACGACGTCTTCATGGTGACCCGTGGTGGTCAAACGATTCGCTTCAGCGAAAAGCAGGTTCGTCCCATGGGTCGCACGGCTGCCGGAGTACGCGGCATGAAGATGCGGGGCTCCGACGAAGTGGTGGCTCTGGATGTGGCCAGCGATGATTCGTCCATCTTGATGATCACCGAGTCGGGATACGGCAAGCGAACGCAGATATCACACTTTGCCCGCAAGGGTCGCGGTGGAATGGGCATGATCGGCATCAAACTCACTGGCAAGAAGGGCCGTGTCGTGGCTGCATTCATGGTGGGTTTGGAAGACGAGATCGTCGTCGTTGCATCGGGTGGCACCACCATCCGTATGCCAGTTCGAGAAATCTCCAGTCAAGGTCGTGCAGCCACGGGTGTGCGCGTGATGACTCTGGAATCCGGTCAAGTCGTGGCCTCGGTGGCCCCGATCTTTGCCGGTGACGACGCCTAATCGCGCCGCCACCTCCGACTTCGAATCATTACGCAATGGCGTTGCGGACACCACGACACGACCGGGGTGCAGTCTCACCATTGATGGTTGCGGCCGTTGCGCTTGCCTGCGTGTGTGTCATTGGCATAACGGAGATGTCGCACACCATGATGAAACGACAAGGTGCCACCACCGCCGCAGAAGCGTTGGCTTCAGCCCTGGCCGCTGGGCGCAACATCGAGGCAGTCGTGATTCGTTACGATATTGCGGATTACGAGATAACACGTGAAGGTTCGGTGGTGACGGTTCGCGTCGAACGAAATGGTGTGGCGGCAGAAGCAAGCGCCACGGATCACCGTCGTACACTTGAGGATGGCTCATGAGTGATTCCTCTTCAGCACCAGTGGCCAGCCGTACCGGTCGCCCGCGCATGCGCAGGGTCACCAGAGTGATTCGGGACATCGACGTGTGGAGCGTGTTCAAGGTGGGATTGGTCTTTCATCTCGTGCTGTTCGTGGTGGCACTCATTGCAGGGACCCTGTTGTGGAGTGTTGCCAACAGCACCGGCACCATCGACAATGTGGAGAACTTCTTCGAATCCTTCGGGTGGGAGAGTTTCTCGTTCGATGGATCGGCTCTGTTCGGCAACTTCGTGGCCTTTGGGCTGTTGGCGGCGATTCTCGGAACGGCGCTGTGGGTGGTGGGAGCAGTGATGTTCAACCTCATCACGGAACTGGTCGGCGGCGTTCGCGTCACCGTACTGGAAGAAGAAGTGGTCCTTTCCTCACCACAGGAATAGCCCCATAGGATGAAGCTCCCGATAAGGGGCTATAGCTCAGTTGGTTAGAGCGCATCCCTGATAAGGATGAGGTCGTTGGTTCGACTCCAATTAGCCCCACGAAAGACGCAACGACGATGAAACTCTTCCGCCGGCTGTTGCTCGTGTTGTCCGTAGCTTCTGCGGTTGTTGGCATTCTCCGCTTCGGTGGTAGTAGCAAGTCCAAAGTCACCACCAAACAAGGTGGCTGGCGTACAGCGAAACTGGATAGTGAACTTCAGTGAAGGTTCTCGGAATCATTCCGGCTCGAGGCGGTTCGAAGGCGATTCCGAGGAAGAACCTAGTGATCTTGGGGGGCAAGCCACTTCTTGCGTGGACCTGCGAGTCGGCTGTGCGGTCAAATCTAGATCGCGTCATTGTTTCTACGGACGACGAACAAATTGCCGCACTTGCCATTTCTTTAGGAGTGGACGTTCCTTTTCGTAGGCCAGCGGAATTGTCAGGTGATTCATCGGCGACAATCGATGCCGTACTCCATGCTTTGAGAACCATCGATGAGAGTTTCGATGCGGTGATGGTGCTACAGCCAACTTCACCATTTCGCACAACTCAAGATATCAACGAATGTATTTCATTGCTTGAAGAATCCACAGCCGACAGCGTTATCTCTGTAGTAGATGTTGGAGGTCACCACCCTGCTCGGATGAAGTATCTGAATGAAGGACTACTAGTTGACCCTTCTTTCGTTGAGTCGCGCGAGAATCAACCCCGGCAAGAACTTGAACCGATGTACATCCGCAATGGTGCGGTGTATCTCACACGTACTGAAACACTGCAACAGGGAAGTTTCAAAGGGTCACGCAGTGCTGCTCACATAATGCCCGTTGAACGTTCAATCAACATTGACGAACCGTTTGATTTGATCATTGCCGAAGCGGTCCTGAGTTCGATATGAAGCGACAACTTCTTATCACGGAGAAGGACGCATACTCGTCTCGTGATGTGGAACGTCTCTCCGAGGTGTTTGAAGTCCATCAAGTCGTTCCTAAATCCCAATTACAGATGGCTGCCATAATTGGTGAACTAGATCCAGATGTCCTGATGGTTGGGATTGGATATGGAATAGGCGGAGCAGAAGTCGTCAAAAGTAAGCGGCTGAAACTAGTTGTTTCACCGACTACCGGGATTGATCACCTAAACATCAGAGAGTTGGAAGATCGCGGAGTTCAGGTCATCACTCTTCGCGATTTGAAGGACGGCTTTCGTGGAGTGTCGAGCACTGCAGAACTCGCGTGGGCTCTCGTATTGGCATTAGCACGACGACTGGTCTCGGCAGCCAACGCCGTTTCGGCGGGTGAATGGCAACGTGAAAGATTCTTGGGTCAACAACTTCGCAACAAGACTCTCGGAATTGTTGGGCTTGGGCGACTTGGAGGATTCGTAGCTCAATACGGACTGGCTTTTGGCATGCAAGTCGTAGCCACCGATGCTGACACAACTGTTCAGAATCCAGAGGTTTCACTGGTAACCATGAAGAAACTGCTTCCAATCTGCGATGTCATTTCGATTCATGTGCCGCTCGACAGCACTACTCAGGGAATGATTGGAATCGAACAGATTAGAGAAATGAAGAGGGGAGTCCTAGTGGTAAACACCAGTCGTGGTGAAGTGGTTGACGAATCCGCGATTGCATCGGCGCTGCGATCTGGGCACCTTGGCGGATATGGAACCGACGTGATATCTGGTGACTCCGGTTGGGCGGGGCTGGTCCAACCGAACCCAATTACCGAGCTAATGGGCGATGGCTTCAACGTAGTTGCAACGCCCCATATTGGCGGGTATTCACACGAAGCAGTAAGGCACACCCGTCAACTTGTTGTTGACTACGTCCTCAGTCGCACAGAATTTCAATCTTCATGATCGGAGTGATTGGAGCCGGCCTCGTTGGAACCCGAGTGGTGGAGCGACTCGTTGCTGCCGGACAAGTCCAAGTCCTGGTGAGTGACACCAATCCCGTCGCTGCCAGGCGACTCGCTCAGCGGTATTCCGACTCGGATCACCAGGTGATGGCTGTTTCCACCAAGGCAATGTTGGATACCAACGTGGTGGTGCTTGCATGTCCGGCACCTCATGCAAAGGCCGCCCGCCGACTTCTCGAAGCAGGAGTCGGGGTGGTGTCGTGCAGCGACGATGTCGAAGACACCCTTTCCCTTCTTGATTTGGATGCAATTGCCCGCCAGGCACGTCAGTCGTTGGTGGTCGGGGCATCGTCCTCACCGGGACTCTCCGGTCTGTTGGTACGAATGCTGATGTCACGATTCGACGCAATCGACGAAGCACATGTGGCCGTTCACGGCACCGCCGGGCCCGCTTGTGCTCAACAACACCATCGTGCCTTGGCGCGACAATCCATCGGTTGGCACGATGGTGACTGGTTGCGTCGACCCGCCGGAAGCGGCCGTGAGTTGTGTTGGTTTCCGGATCCGGTCGGCCCACGTGACTGCTATCGCGCAGAGCTTGCCGACCCAATCGTGATACATCACGGATTTCCCGAACTCACCCGGGTGACGGTGCGAGTCTCGGCGACCCGCCGCGATCGCCTGACTGCACGCTTACCGATGCTCACCCCACCACACGCAGAGGGCGGAATCGGGGCAGTGCGGATAGAGGTGCGGGGTTGGAGCAATCAGTCCCGGCACGTAGAGGTAATCGGAGTATCCGATCGTGTTGCGAACATCGCCGGAACCATCGCAGCTGCAAGTGCGCGAGGTGTTGTCGCGGGTGGGTTCGCCAGTGGTGTTCGAGTAATCGGAGATGTGGACTCCCCGAATCAACAGATGTTGAATGCAGTACTCGAAGCAGGCATTCATCTTCGGGAATTCGTGGGAACGTCATCGCACTAGTGCAGTGCAAGACAGAACGCAACTGAGAAGGATTCCAAGGCCATGAGCACACGTTTCGAGATCGATCCCCCCGAACTCTTGCCTGGTCGGTTGATATCCGTTCCGAATCGTGGTGAATTCTTCATTCGCCACAGCACCCATGCTGACCCCAATGCACCGGTGGTGTTGCTGCTGCATGGCTGGACTGCTTCGAGTGATCTCAACTTCTTCACGGCGTATCGCGAGCTGAGTGGCATGGCCTCGGTGATAGGCATCGACCATCGAGGCCATGGACGTGGTGTGCGACCCGATGTGTCCTTCACCCTCGAAGACTGTGCCGACGATGCCGCCGCCGTCTGTGAGACACTCGGCGTTTCGAGCGTGGTGGCGGTGGGGTACTCCATGGGCGGCCCGATTGCAATGTTGTTGGCCCGACGTCATCCCACTCTTGTACGAGGTCTCGTTCTGCAAGCAACTGCACTCGAGTGGCAGGGGACAGCTCGCGAACGTGCGCGGTTTCGTATCGGTCGAGTGGTTGGCCCACTGACTCGTCGACTCGTTCGACCAAGCACCATTCGTTTCGCATTCTCCCGACGCATCACCCGTCGACATCCGTTGCGACCCCATCTTGGATGGATGATGTCCGAATGGCGCCGCAACGATCCTTGGCACATGGCACAGGCAGGGAGAGCGATCGCTCGGTTCGATGCCAGACCGTGGGCGGCAACATTGTCAACCCCGGCATGCGTCGTACTCACCACCCGCGATCAATTGGTTGCTCCAGCAAAGCAACGCGCACTTGCCGAAGCTACCCGCGCAACCGTCCTACCGGTTGAGGGAGATCACTTTGTGAACGTGCTGAAGCCGACGGAATTCAGCGCCATCACTTCTCGTGCCGTGCAGGTGGTGCTGCGCGCTCAAGGAGTTGATCCAAGCGCTCGTTGAGCGCGTCCAACGACTCACGAAGCTCGGTCGTGGTCACCGTATTGGAAAGTGCGAGTCGCACGGCGGCCAACTCACGCGCCAGGTATTCGGCGTTCTCCTGAGTACGTGTTGCAACCGCTCGGTCGTTCTCCAGCGCGTGACGGTCGCGATCCTCCTGGCGATTCTGTGCCAACAAGATGAGCGGAGCCGCATAGGCGGCCTGTACGGAGAACATGAGGTTGAGCAGGATGAACGGGTAGGGGTCCCAACGAAGTGAAATCGACACCACGTTGATGGCAATCCATACCATCACCATGAACGTTTGCAACACGAGAAATCGTGCAGTTCCAAGGTTGCGTGCGACTGCTTCCGAGAAACGCCCGAACGCACCTGCTTCGTACGGCACATTGAGCTTGCGTCGATAGCGCGGATTGGCAAGGTCTTCTCGGCGCTTCATGGCGTGCCTCGCGTGGATGACGAATCTGCTGCGTTGATTTGCTCGTGTCGCCAGTTGCTGGGAAGTGCGCGGTCCAATACGTCGTCCACGGTGATGGCCCCGAGGAGGTGGTTGCCTGCATCAACGACGGCCACCGACATGAGGTTGTAGGTGGCAAGGCGAATCATCACCTCGCGTTCCGGCAAGGTGGGCGGAATGGTGGGCTCATGCTGCAAACAGTCCTTCAACTTGGTTTGAGGTGGTTCGCGCAACAACCGTTGGAAGTGCACCACGCCCATGTAGCCGCCGGTGGGAGGTTCGTGTGGTCCGTGAGTGACGAATACCTGCGCAGCAATCGACGCGTGACGCTCGGGGTCGCGCACATGGGCGAGTGCTTCAGCGACGGTTGCTTCAGGGGAGAGCACGATCACCTCGGGTGTCATCAGGGCGCCGGCAGTGCCGTCCGGCCACGACAACAGCTGACGCATCGTGTCGGCATCGTCTTCATCCATCGATTCCAACACTCGTGTTCGCTGCTCGGTTCCCATCTTGCCGAGAAGGTCCGCAAGGTCGTCGAATTCCATCTCGTCGAACACACTGTTGAGGCGATCGAGGTCGAGACCCTCGATGAGACGAAGTTGTTCGTCCTCGGGAAGCTCTTCCAGCACGTCGGCGAGTCGTTCGTCATCCATCGCGGCAGCGATCGTGCGACGCTGTTCGATGGGCAACGAGGCAATGAAGGTGGCTACGTCACTTGGATGCATGTTGCGCAATCGAGCGGCTTCTGCTGCCATCGGAGTGGAGGGTGCGAACAGCGCCGACACTTCCTGCCACTCCACCAGTCGGAAGCTGGGCCGTGCCAGGAGGAGTCCACGCTTGGCAAGTCGCACCTTGCTGACATGCCACGCCGGATTGTGTCCACCCTGATGTTGCAGGGCCACATCCACGATCGTTTCTTCACCGTGTTTCTTGTCGAAGACGTCGATCCCAAGCAGCCGCTCTCCTTCGCGGGAGCGAAATGGATTGAGGTCGATGTCATAACTCTTGAGTCGTACTCCGGTGTTGTCGAGCGAAGCAACTCGAGCTGCGGTCACGAAGATTCTCCGCCGTTGACTACTGGCAACGAACCCCAGCACCCGAGGTGCTTCCTGCCCACGACCCGGAACCACGACGATGTCGTCGATCTTGCCGATTGGCGCCCCACCAGCATCCAACAGCGGTAGCCGCATGATGCGGTACGCATAAACGAGGTCGGTCGTGGGTATCACGAAGCGAGGCTACCCAGAGGACGGCGTACGAACCTCGCACTCGGCTGGATTTTTCTGGCAAAGACCCTGGTCAGTTGCGAAGATCGCTCAACATGAGCGCAACGTATTCGCGGAGGTACACCGTGGAATCACGCAGTGCTTCAACGCGCGGGAAGAACGAAGCGATACCAATGTCTCCCCAGGTGGTGTCGGTGATGTCGGGATCCGAGCCAATCATGCGAACGTTGTCGAAATATCGAGAGAACTCCCGTCGAGCACGTCGTAGATGAAAATCCGACGTCACGATGAGTAATGGGGTGTCGGGTTGGAGATGGTCGGCGTCGTTGGCCACCTTTGCATGCCCGTTGGTGTTGAGGGAGATTGCATCGATCATGATCGCGTTGGAGGGAACCCCGAGTCGCTCGGCTTGGGCTTGCATCAGGAGGCCTTGCTGATTCGGGTCGCGCATACCGTCCAATCCTGGTTGCGCACCAGCCATGACGAGAATGGCCGAGGGGAACTCTCGCCATATCGCAACCGCGCGATTCACGCGTCGAGTCGTTTCGAGTCCAGAGGAGTCGTCTTCCGGCCGATCTCCAAGTGCGAATCCGGCACTCAACACATAGATGTAGTCCGGTGACCACTCGGCCTCAGGGAGGGACTCGGTGACGAGCGGCCGTTCCAACAAGAATGCACCAAATGGCATGCTCACCAACCACAGGGCAGTCAGCGCCGTCGTCCCAACGACCTTGCCCCATCGGGGAAGTCGTTGCAGCCGCCAGAGTCCAACCCACACACCTACCAACACCACGACTGGTAACCACAGGGGTTCCACCAGGTCACGCATCTCCTACAGGGTACGAATCATGCCCGTAGCATGAAGCGTCTCGATTTCGGGGACGTAGCTCAGCTGGCTAGAGCACCTGCTTTGCAAGCAGGGGGTCGTGGGTTCGAGTCCCATCGTCTCCACAACATGAGTTCCGTCGTGTTGCTGCTTTCATGTCGCGACCGAGCGGGAATCGTTGCCGGTGTTTCCGGTTGGATTGCTTCCATCGGGGGCAACATCATCGATGCCCAACAGCACACCGATGCCCAAGATGGCATGTTCTTTCAACGCGTGCAGTTCACTCCACCCGACGGAGTGGATCTCGACGATCTCGAGCAGCGATTCGCCGTGGTTGCGCGGGAGCTCGGGCTTGACCATCGATTCTGTGCGTTGCCGTACCGACCCCGAACCGCAATCCTCGTATCCAAGCATCTGCACTGTTTGAGTGACCTCCTCAGCCGGGCACATCTCCACGACCTTTCCATCGACGTGCAGGCAGTGATCTCCAATCATCCGGATGCACAAGAGATCAGCACCATGTATCGACAGCAGTTCGTGCATCTCCCGGTCGACTCCCAAGGTGACGGGCGAGCGGAACAAGAGCGACAACTTGCTGCCTTGTTGGATTCTTTGTCCGTCGACCTCGTCGTACTTGCGAGGTACATGTTGGTGCTACCCAAGTCCATCGTTACTGCGTGGTTCCCGAACATGATCAATATTCATCATTCGTTCCTTCCCTCGTTCGTTGGGGCAAATCCCTATCGTCAAGCGCACGACCGCGGAGTCAAGATCATTGGTGCAACCGCTCACTATGTATCGGAGGTATTGGACGAGGGCCCGATCATCGCCCAAGACGTTGTCCGAGTCTCACATCGTGACGATGTTCGGGAGCTCAGCCGTCGAGGACGTGATCTTGAAACCGTCGTGTTGGCAAATGCGGTTCGTGCGCACGTGGAGCACCGCGTGTTGGTGGTGGGCAACCGAACCGTCGTCTTTGAATGAGTGGACTTCCAAGAAATCGAGTTACGTTAACTTCCACTCCCAGGTAACGGGCGCACCAACTCGTGCCTGTGCCAAACGATCAACGTCGGGTCCAGCAACCACACCCACAACGGGGTAGCCGCCGGTGGTGGGATGGTCGGCAATCATCACCACCAACTCGTTGGCAGGTGTGAGTTGCACTGCACCACGAACCAGAGGAAATGAATGCAACTCCTCGATGAATTTGCGGTGCACTACGGGTCCTGCAAGTCGCACTCCAACGCGGTTGGGTTCTGCGGAAACCCTCCATGCCTGACGAAAGATTCGTTCGAGGTCGTCACGAGGCAGCAGATCTCCGTGTGGTCCATCGGTGACTCCCAAACGGGTGGTATCGCGCGGTACAACCGGAGTGTCGAGGCTGATCGGGGTTCCGTGCACGTCACCAACCTGCAATGTGCCACCGACGGTGAGTGGAATCGGCACGATGTTGCCCAGTGTGTCGTGTGCACGTGACCCGAGTTGCTCAGGGCCACTGATTCCGCCGGCGATGCCGACATAGGTCCACACTCCGCGGCGCACGGTGGAGATACGTAATTCCTCTCCAGCCCGCATGCGGAGCGGTTGACAATGAGCGACGGCGTGACCATTGAGCATCGCGTCACATTCGGCCCCGGTGAGTACCACATGGACGTCGGTAGTGGCGCGCACCGCCACACCACCCGCAGTTTCGAGAACTGCCGACTCTGGTGGGTTGTCGAGCAATCGATTGGCGAGGTGGAATGACGCCCGATCCGCAGCACCCGAGTGGGACACTCCGAGGTGGGCCCAACCACTGCGCCCACGATCCTGCACGGTGGTGAGCCCCACCTGTTCGATGAGCAGTGTCATGTCAATTCCACGAATCTCACTCGCATTCCCGGTTGCAGCACTGCAGGTGGACGACGATTGATGTCCCACATGTCATGAGGGGTGGTGCCGAGCATGTGCCAACCACCGGGCGACTCCCGCGGATACACGGCGGAGTAGTGGGCGGCAATCGCCACCGAGCCTGCTATCACCCGTGGTCGCGGAGTGGTTCGACGCGGGAGGATCAGTGCCGAGGGAAGTCCGGTGAGGTAGGCAAACCCGGGAGCAAACCCACAAAACTCCACGGTGAAATCGACGCTGGTATGGAGCGAGATGACCTCACGGGTCGTGACGCCGCACTGCTCGGCAACGAAGTCGAGGTCGTCGCCGTCGTAGCGAACGAAAATCTCCACGCTGTTTTGCGATGCGATTGCGGGTTCGATCTTCGTTCGCAGTGTCTCGTCACGCAAGATCGCACGAACCGCTTCTCCCACCTCGGTCGTGTGCGTGACCACCACACTGTGCGCCCCAACCACCACATCGTCGACCACGACACCCTTCACCGAGCATGCATGGATGATCATCTCCCGTAAACGTGCCGCGTGGCCTGCAGGGAGATGATCCAGCATGCTCGCCTCCCGGCCGTAGGCGAGCACCCGAGGTTGACGAAGGATCTCGTGGCGATCATCAGACGGCACTGACGATCACCCGTTCATTCGTGAGTGCATCACGTACCGCACCCAGCAGTCGTGCAGCACCTGGTGTGTCGCTGTGTACGCAGATGGTGTCGCACTCCAAACGAATACCGACACCATCAACGCAATCAACGACGCCGTCTCGGATGAGTCGACCGACACGTGATGCGACGAGCCGCGGTTCGGTAACCAACGCATCAGATCGTGAACGCGGAACCAGTTCACCGCTGGCAAGATAACCACGATCGGCGAACCACTCACGGACGAATCGAACGCCATGTTCGGCAGCGAGCGACTCCGTCATCGAGTTCGGTAATCCGAACAACGCCACACCGTGATGTCGTGCGAGGTCTACCACGACGCCGGCATGGTCTTGATCACGAACGATGGCGTTGTACAGCGCACCGTGTGGCTTCACGTACGACACCTGCGTTCCGTAACTGCGTGCAATGGCAGCCAACACGGCATATTGATGATGCAGTGTGTCGGCGAGCGCAGTAGACGCAAGGGTCATTTTCACCCGCCCAAAGTTCTCCCGATCCGGATAGGACACCTGTGCACCAATCGCCACACCCAGCTGCACGGCTCGTTCGCATACGGCGTGCATCGATGAATCGTCGCCGGCGTGGCCGCCACACGCCACGTTCGCACTGGAGACAAGGCCCATGAGTGCGGGCTCGTGACTTTCATGCCAGGGGACGGTGGTTTCCCCCAGGTCGCAGTTCACGTCCATGTACCGAGTCATCCCAAGCATCCTGCCCGTGAATTGCCCGGCTTGCTGAACTCGTCCCGTCGTCCGCAATACTAAAGAGACCATCCAAAGGAGCCTTATGTCCACCGCAGTCATCGTTGATGCCGTACGCACCCCACTCGGGAAGCGCAATGGCCGTTTGAAGAACTGGCACCCAGTCGATCTGGCCGCCGAAATGTTGAGCGCTCTCACCACCCGCAACAACATCGACCCCGCGCTCATCGACGACGTGGTGATGGGCTGCGTCATGCAAGTGGGTGAGCAAAGCCTCAACATTGCACGAAATGCGGTGCTTGCTGCCGGTTGGCCGGAGTCGGTGCCGGGCACCACGGTCGATCGTCAATGTGGCTCTAGCCAGCAGGCCGCACACTTTGCCGCACAGGGTGTCATTGCAGGCGCATACGACGCAGTCGTGGCCAACGGTGTGGAGGTGATGACCCGTGTTCCGATGGGTTCATCGATCGCGGAAGGAAAATTCGGTTTCCCGATGGGCCCACGCGTCCAAGAGCGCTACAAGAGTGAGGGCGGCTTGGTGAACCAAGGAGTCTCCGCCGAACTCATCGCCGAAAAGTGGAAGCTTTCGCGTGAGGACCTCGATGCCTTTGGTCTGCGGTCGCAACAGTATGCGGCGCGTGCCACCAAGGAAGGTCGTTTTCAGAACGAAATCGTGCCGGTACTCGACTCCGAGGGTGTGATGATGACCACCGATGAAGGCATCCGCGAAACCTCACTGGAGAAGCTGGCGTCGCTCAAGCCGTCGTTCCGTCCGGTGGAGGAAGGCGGTCGTGTAACTGCCGGAAATTCGTCGCAAATCACCGATGGTTCTTCGGCGTTGCTCATCATGAGCGAAGAGAAGGCGAAGAAGCTCGGATTGAAGCCACGTGCGCGTTTCGTGAGTTTTGCCCTTGCTGCAGAAAATCCTCGGTACATGTTGACCGCACCGATTCCTGCCACCAAGAAAGTGCTGGAGCGCGCCAACCTGACGATGGACGACATTGATCTCGTCGAAATCAACGAAGCATTCGCCGCCGTGGTCTTGGCGTGGGCCAAGGAACTCCACCCCGACATGGAGAAGGTGAACGTGAATGGAGGAGCCATCGCACTGGGTCACCCGCTCGGCGCGTCGGGTGCCCGTCTCACCTGCACATTGCTCAACGAGTTGGAGCGCACGGGTGGTCGTTACGGTTTGCAGACGATGTGCGAGGGCGGTGGCTTGGCCAACGCGTTCATCATCGAACGGCTCTAGCCACCACCTTCATCATCATGTTCGACACGGTCGTCTGGGTGGCGATCGGGTTGGCACTCGTATGGTTCATCTGGAAGGTCGGACTCGGCATGCTGCGCAGTATGACGAGTTCACTTCCACCACCCCCACCGGCGGGCGAGATGCGACGTATCAACGTGCGCTATCGATGCTCTGTATGCGGAGTGGAGCTTCGTCTCACGATGGCACCCGACCAAGACCCACCACCACCGCGACACTGTTTGGAGGACATGGAGCTCGTCGCTCCAGTGGATTAGCGGTATTTGGTAGCGGTGAACAACCCGCCGAGCACCATGCTGAGACCGGCAAACAAGTACCAGTTACTGCGACCGCCAGGCACGAAACCCAGGTAGTAGAACAAAATCACCAGGGCACCAACGCCGAGTAGAGCGAACATGAGGATCGGCACCCAGCGTGCACTTTCCTTCACGGTCACCGGCACGGGCGGTGTGTATCTGGTGGTGGCGGGTGGAGTGGTACGTCCGCCGGTGTGTCGTTTCTTGGGTGCCATACGCAAGATTCAGTGTAGAGGGATGCGGGAGGTGCATACCAGCGCAAGTGTTGGCAGGCTACTTGTGTGAATCGTCGTCGCGTGTTGGTGGTGGACAACTACGACAGTTTCGTCTACAACCTCGTGCAGTATCTCGGAGAATTGGGCGGCGAGCCCGTGGTGGTTCGTAATGACACGCATACTGCCGAGGAACTACTGCGGTTGGAGTGCAGTGCAATCCTCATTTCTCCAGGACCAGGTCGACCAGAGGACGCCGGTGTTACGTGTGAGTTGATTCGTGCAGCTGCCGGACGAGTGCCGTTGCTCGGTGTTTGTCTTGGTCATCAGGCAATTGGTCACGTATTCGGTGCTTCCGTGGTGCGTGCGCCCGAACTGCGACACGGGAAGACATCCCACATCACTCATGATGGTGCAGGAATATTCGGATCGTTGCCATCGCCTTTGGAGGTAACGCGATACCACTCACTGGTGATCGACTCTGCGGTTATTCCAAATCATCTCGTGGTCACTGCGACGGCCGACGATGGCACCGTGATGGGTGTGCGTCACTGCGAATACGACATCGAAGGTGTGCAGTTTCATCCCGAAAGCATTCTCACGCAGCATGGTCACGCCATGTTGCGAAACTTTCTGACCCGAATGCACTAGCGGGCGTTACCAACCACGTGTTACGGCAGTGTGGTGGCGGTATCGGCGCGACCAACGGTGAGTGTGATGTCGCTACCCGGAGACACTCCAGTGCCTGCGACGACGCTTTGCGCCAAAACTTTTCCGTTCAACGGATCACCTGGTGCAAGTACCTGTTCGGTAATCGTCACCTGAAAACCAAGTGACGTGAGCTGCGTTGCGCTCGCTGCACCGTCCTGACCAACCACATTTGGCACCGCAATTGATGCTTTGCCGCTCGACACATAGAGCGTGATGGGGCTGCCTGGCGCTACTGCAGTATCCCCGAGTGGTTCGCTGCGAATCACGCGACCTGCTTCGATTACATCGCTCGCCTCGGCGACGACCGTGACAACGAAGTTGAGCGGTAATGCGGCGAGCAACTTGGTGGCAGCCACCTGTTCGTCGCCAATCACGTCGGGAACACGAACCGTATTCGTGCCTCCAGAAACATCGACGGTAACGACCGAGTTCGGACGGGCGCCCAATCCTGCGGTCGGAGTTTGCAACAGAATTTGGTTCGCGGGTGCATCGACGGAGGCTACGAACTTGTCGACGACGAGTCGTAGGCCGGCCTGCTTCAGGACGTCGGTGGCTTCCTGCACGGACAGCCCAATCAAATTCGGCACCACGACGGGAACGAACCCCGGGTTGTAGACGAGGATGACGTTCTCACCCTGTCGTGCCATGGTGTCAGCGGTAGGTGACTGTTCGTAGACGACGTCGTTGCTCGCGTTTTCGCGAACCTTTGGATCCTCGATGGGGGTGAGCCCGAGGTCGATCAACAAGCTCTTGGCCTCTTCGATATTGAGTCCGATCACATTCGGCACCGCAATGTTGGCCCCTGCATTTTCATCGGTGATTGCCCGGAAACCAAAGATGGCTACCGCGACGAGTGCAATCACCGACACCACGGAACCAAACAGCCAGGCTGCGGTTCGCCGGGGCACCACTTCGTCGTACGGTGGATAGTCACCACCACGGCGACCACCGACGGGTGCGCTGGATCCTCGACCACCCGTAGACGGCAACACGGTGGTGGGTTGTGAGTCGTAGGTGTCGTCGGTGCCCTCCGTGCCAACGACGGGCAACTGGGTGGTCGCTTGCGCACTGGAAGCGGCCGCCTGTTCGTCAAGGAGCGCCAAGACTTCCTTGCCTTCCATGAATCGACGTAGGTCGTCGGCAAGTGCCAGTGCCGTGGCATAACGCCGTTCACGATCCTTCGCCAAACACTTCATCACGATGGCACTGAATGCCGGTGAGACTTCCGGATTCTTGGTACGTAGTGGCACCGGTACGTCGTGCACTTGCTTGTATGCGATGGCGATGGCATTCTCCCCGGTGAAGGGTGGCTCGCCTGCCAGCATTTCGTACATGATGACACCGAGTGAGTAGAGGTCAGAACGAGGATCGGGTTGCGCACCCTGTGCTTGCTCAGGAGAGAAATACGTGGCAGTTCCCATGACGGCACCGGTTTGCGTGAGTGCCTGTTCCACGGCTGCTCCGATGGCCCGCGCAATGCCGAAGTCAGCCACCTTGACGTGCCCGGTGGCGCTCACGATCACGTTCGCTGGTTTGATGTCGCGATGCGCAACCCCAGCCGTATGGGCGGATGACAACGCCGATGCAATGTCGAGAGCAATGTCGCAAGCTTGGAGCACGCTCAAACGTTCGTGCTTCTGCAGGATTTCGGCGAGGGTCCGTCCCTGTACGTACTCCATGGCGATGTAGTACGTGGTGTCAACCTGACCCCAGTCGTACACTCCGACGATGTTGGGATGATTCAACGATGCGGCCGACATTGCCTCCCGACGAAAACGTTCAACGAACAAGGGATCCTTGGCGTACTCGGCGAACAAAATCTTCACTGCCACTGGGCGGTCGAGAAGACGATCGCGCGCAACGAACACCTCGGCCATACCGCCACGGCCGATGCGACGCCCAAGCTCGTATCGCGCGTTGATAACTACAGGCTCAGTCATCCGTCGTTACCACCTTCGGATTGGGCGATCACGACATCACGAATCGAGTTCACGTATGCCTCTGCCCGAGCAAACGATGTATAGGTGGGTTTGTTGTCGATGTCGTCGGCGAGCGAAGGGAATACATCCCGTCGTTCGACGTCACTATCCACCGCAACCGTCGGTCGGAACCAGAGAATCTGACGTGGTCGACCCTTGAACACCGCCAGATGAGCGCTGTCACTTCGACCATCAAAACCCACGTAATAACCATCGCGCGCATACCAACCGATGGCTGCGATGGATCCTGCGACCAGCGTTGCGATCACCGCCGCAGCAACCAACACTCGCCCGCGTCGCGATGTGGAGCTCGGTGCTGATGGCGCCGGAGAACTCGTCATCGTAGTTGCTGCATCGTCAACGATGTCCACCACCACCACCGTGACGTTGTCTCGTCCGCCGTTCGCGTTGGCCGTGGATACCAATTGTTCGGCAGCCTGCTGTGGACTCGGACACGACCGGAGAATGAGTTCGATGTGCTTGTCGTCGACTTCATCGACGAGCCCGTCACTGCAGAGCACGTAACGATCACCCAGCACCATGGGCAGCGTCCAGGAGTCTGCACTTACGTCGCCTTCGATGCCGAGTGCCCTCGTCACGATGTTGCGTCGGGGGTGAACCCGAGCCTCGTCGGCGGTAATCAACCCCTCGGTCAGGAGTTCCTGCACGTACGAGTGGTCAGCACTCACCTGTTTGAGTTCGCCGCCACGAAGCAAGTAAGCACGCGAATCACCTACGTTCGCAACCACCACTCGTTGAGGTTCGTTGCCGGTAGCGGGCAATGGTGCCAATGCCGTGAGGGTGGTGCCCATGCCACGCTGCTCACTCGGGCCACCGCTTGCTTCATGAATGGCACGATTCGCTGCATTGACGGCATCAACGACGGAAGCGGCGGATCCAAACCCGCCGATGGCAGCGTGTTTCATCCCGGCAACTGCGAGTGCGCTCGCCACTTCACCGGCATTGTGACCGCCCATTCCATCGGCAACGACGAAGACGTGTTCTTCCGCTGCATACGCATCCTCATTCTGTTGGCGAAGCATGCCAACGTGCGATGCCGCACCCCACACGAGTTTCATGAGCATTTCTCCGACTGTTGGTAACTCACGAAATCTCGAACGTCACCTTGATTGCACCAAGCATGATGACATCGCCGCTTGCCAGCATTTGTTCACCTTCTACACGAACACCGTTCAGCTTGGTTCCGTTGGTACTGCCAAGATCGCGCAGCGTCCACCCGTTCGGTCGGCGACGAAGCTGTACGTGTTCACGGCTCACATTGGTGTCGCGAATGGTGATGGTGCAGTCACTTTGGCGACCGATGGTCACTCGTTCGGTGTCCAATACGTGACGCGTGCCATCTTCAAGCACGATGGCCGAAGTAATCGCACCGGCAATGGGGGTAGACATGGACGCTGCGATTGGAGTCACGACGACTGCTTCGTGTGCGGGAATCCCGGGTGTTGCCGGCTGTTCCTTCGTGTGCACCAGGGATGGCAACACCGTCACGTTTCCGGGCTTCACGTCGTCGCTTGCCCGAAGCACGACCAGCACCGGTTCTGCAAGGACGTACGACTCTCGTTCGCTGTGTTGGGTGACTGCTTCGGCCAGTTCGCGAATGAGATCTTGTTCCACTCCCGCGAACGCCGACCGATCCTTGGAATTCAAGAGCACGGTATAGGCGTGCGGGATGCTGCGAGTGTCGTCGGTAACCTGGGAATCCACCACACCAAGCAGGCGCCGCCCCAACTCGATAGGGCGAATCGAGGAGTCGAACACGCGCAACGCCACGAATTCATTGTACGGCTGGGACCATCGCACGGTCGGTGATGTTGACAACGTACGCACGTGTGCCCGTGTCGGTGCGAATCACGTAGCGTCGGAGATGGTGGCAAGCGAGCGGCAACACGAACGAGACGAACGGGCCTCGCAAACGATTTCACCAGCTGATCGAGCGGTCGTACAACAGCGAGTGCTGCGAGTACTGATCAGCGGGCAGGTAGTCGGTGCAGCAGCACTTGGATCCTCCGTCACCATCGGCGCATTCGTCGTACAAGACATTCTTGGTGACGACACTCCGCTGGGCGGCATTGCCACCGCAACGGTCACGATGGGTACGGCATTCATGTCCCAGGTTCTTGCGCGCATCATGATTCACCGTGGCCGTCGTGGTGGCTTGCAAACCGGCTATCTGCTTGCAGCGCTCGGTGGGGTGGTTGCGATGGTCGGTGTCGAACGCGGATCGCTGTGGTGGTTCTTGTCCGGACTCTTCTTGTTCGGAAATGGTCAGGCCGCCAATCTGCTTGCTCGCTATGCAGCGACCGACTTGGCTGAGCCGACGGAGCGTTCATCCGCGATGAGTTACGTGGTGTTTGCTTCCACGTTCGGCGCAGTCTTCGGCCCACTTCTGATTCGGCCGTTCCAGTGGGCAGGGGAAACATGGTTTGGTCTTGCCACATACAGCGGACCGTGGCTTGCATCGTCGGCATTCTTGTTGTTGGCTGCAATCAATACAGCGGTTCGCTTGCGTCCGGATCCACTGGTACTGAGCGGAGCCACCCTGGCTCCACCAGAACGCACGAGCCTGGTGGTAGCGATTCGTTCCATTACCTCAACTGGCACAGGCCGACTTGCGTTGACTGCAATGGTGATTTCACAAGCCACGATGGTGGCCGTCATGACGATGACGCCAGTCCATCTCCGACTGCACGGACACGAAGGTGTCTCTCCGTACGTGGTGTCGCTGCACATTGCAGGAATGTTCGCTTTCAGTCCGCTGGTGGGGAAGTACACCGATCGGTATGGGCGAGTGAATGCCATCGTCGTAGCGGCGCTGCTCCTCGTGACTGCGAGTGCGATGTCGGCACTCTCGGGGGAGGGCGACATCATGTTGTTTCCTTCGCTCTGGCTCCTTGGAATCGGCTGGAATTTCGGCTTGATTGGTGGATCAAGCCTGTTGGTCGAATCACTCGACGACTCGATACGGGTTCGGGTCCAAGGAGCTGCGGATCTCCTGATGAGCTTTTGCGGTGGTCTTGCCGGTTTTTCTTCGGGGTTCATTCGCCGCGCCGTCGGCTTCCATCTCTTGTCTGCCGGATCACTCGTCCTGGCGGGTGTGTTGTTGGTGTACGTCGTAGCGGGGTCTGGTCATGTTCGGCCCACCATGGCGGGACTTCTGCGTCCTCGCTAGCGTGGGAGCGATTCACTCGGGCGAGTGGCGAAATGGCAGACGCGCTGGCTTCAGGTGCCAGTGTTCGCAAGGACGTGGGGGTTCAAGTCCCCCCTCGCCCACGGAATGAGGGACATATCGTGACCGACTCACCGAGTTCGCAGAGACTGACACAACGGCTCAAGGCCCGCGATGCAACGGTGGGCGTGTTGGGCTTGGGCTACGTCGGATTGCCGCTTGCCATCTCCTTCGCCGAAGTTGGTTACCGGGTCGTTGGGTTCGATGTGTCCGACACCGTCGTTGCCTCATTGAATGCTGGTACGAGTCATATCGATGACGTTGCTCCGTCACGTGTATCTCCCTTGGTGGCCAGGAAGTCGTTCATGGCGACTTCGGCCGTACACGACTTGTCGACCTGCGACGTGGTGTTCATCTGTGTGCCGACTCCGTTCGACAAAGCAAAGACCCCCGACTTGTCGTTCGTCGAGTCCGCAACTCGTTCGGTTGCCAAGGTGCTTCGTCGCGGCATGCTCGTGGTGCTGCAGTCCACGACGTACCCAGGTACCACCACCGAGTTCGTTCGACCAATTCTCGAAGAAACCGGCTTGCGTGCGGGATCAGATTTCCATCTTGCGTTCTCACCCGAACGTGTTGATCCGGGCAACACGTGCTGGAACGTTCGCAATACGCCGAAGGTGGTGGGTGGTCTCACGCCCGTGTGTACGGACTTGGCCAAGATGCTGCTCTTGTCGCTCATGGACGATCCCACGTTGGTTCGTACGGTGGAGTCGCCCGACGTTGCCGAGATGGCGAAGTTGCTGGAGAACACGTATCGCGCGGTCAATATCGCCCTGGTGAATGAGCTGGCACAGTTGTGCAACGAAATGGGCATCGACGTATGGAGCGTGATTGATGCGGCAGCCACCAAACCGTTCGGATTTCAAGCGTTCTATCCGGGCATCGGTCCGGGTGGTCATTGCATTCCGGTGGACCCGTTTTATCTGGCGTGGAAAGCACGCGAATACGACTTCCAAACCCGGTTCATCGAGCTTGCCGCCGACATCAACGATCAGATGGCCACATACACGATTGCTCGCATGCAGGACATGCTGAACGAACAATCCATTTCCCTACGAGGAGCCAGGATCCTGTGTCTTGGTGCAGCGTTCAAGCGTGGTGTGAGTGACGTCCGCAACTCACGCGCCATCCATGTGATGGAACTTCTCCGTGAGCGGGGAGTCGATGTCGTCTACTGCGATCCACACGTGCCGCAGGTCCGACTCGGTGCCGACACCTTGTACTCAATGAGCATTGATGATGTTGCCAATGCCGAGGTTGATTTGGTTGCCGTGCTCGTTGGCGGAGACTGGCCACTGATGCAACTCGATGCACGGGGCATCGCCGTCTTTGACGCCGTGAATGCCGGTGGCGCGCCGGGTCATCGCCGCCAACGCCTCTAACGCGCTAGTAGGCGCGTATACAAGTCGTCATGGATGTTCAGGTAGTCGGTCAGTGAGCAGCGCTCATGAATCGTTCGTCGTGCAGCAGAACCCATGGACGCACGTAGATCGGCATTTCGAACGAGTTGGACTACGGCAGCTCGGAGCCCCTCATCATCATCGGTGAGTAGTCCGGTGACTTCGTGTTCCACGATCTCGGCGACACCACCCACACGCATCGACACCACGGGAATTCCCGCCGCCGCCGCCTCCATGACCGAGAGGGGCACACCTTCGTTGTCGCTGGTGAGCACCATGACGTCGATAGCAGCGAATACCTCGGCAAGATTCGTGGAGAAGTCGAACACACTGACGTTCGAATGGCTCTGAGCTTGTTCCTGCACTTGGCTGTGCAGAGGTCCGTTACCGAACGTTACGAAGTGTGCCTCAGGAATGCCCGATGCCAGCGAGAGAAAGCGGTCGGGGCGTTTGATGCCGGTGAGACGCCCAACGAACCCCATGATGACCTTGTCGGTGGGAAGCCCCAACCGAGTGCGGGTTGCCGCGGGATCGAGGCGGACAATCGGCTTGGCACCCGGAAGTACCACTGCGGACGTCGATTCACCGATGATTCGTTTGGCAATCAAGTCGCGACGCGTAGCGCTTCCTACGACCAACGAATACGTCGTGACATGTCGAAACAGGCGTTCGATGCCAATGAAGAGTCGCCCAACGACGTTGGAGAAGTATCCGTGCAGCAGGTGGCCATGGAAGGTGTGAATGCGGATTCGCCTGCGCGAGATGAGGGCAGCCAGGCGACCCACGATTCCAGCCTTGGCCATATGGGTGTGCACGATGTCTGGCTGCAGCCTTCGAAGCAGTGTGGAGATTCGCCACAGGGAACGAAGTTCAGCCAACACTCCAATCGAGCGTCGGAGTTCGGGCAGTGTGATGACCTCACAAGCCACTGGGTGGTTGAGGAGGTAGTCCCCCTCGGCTGCTACCGCAGCTCCCCGAATGACGGTGTGGCGGAAGCGAGATGCATCGAGCCCGTTGATGAGGTCAACGAGCATGACCGACGGTCCGCCGATGTTGGTCCGCGTGAGCACGTGGACGATATGGATCATCGGTGGGTAGCCCGCCACCACTGCAATGTATGAGCGAGTCCGTCTTCGAGTGAGGTCGAGGCAGTGAAGCCAAGTATCTCGATGGCACGTCGAACGTCGGGTACGCGTCGCTTCGTATCCTCGAAACCCTTGCCGTAGTGCGCTTCGTATGAGACGTGCTGAATACTCGACGATGACCCGGTCATGGCAGTAATCATCGTGGCAAGGTCGTTGATGACGGTTTCGTGATTGTTGCCGATGTTGAACACCATCCCTTCGCCACGCTCGTCGAGCGCGGCACGCAACGTGCCCTCCACGGTGTCGTTAACGAACGTAAAGCAACGAGTTTGCGTGCCGTCGCCATGGATGGTGAGGGGTTCGTTGCCGAGTGCTTGACGAACCAGATTTGCTACGACGGATCCGTAACCACGTGGGTCGAGGCGAGGACCATACGAGTTGAAGTAGCGAACGATCGACGTTCGTAATCCCTGCTGTACGTATGCAAGCGCCAGATGCTCGTCGATGGCTTTTGCGGTGGAGTATCCCCAGCGTGCGATGGTGGTGGAACCCAGCACACGATCGTCATCTTCCGACATCGGCATCTTTGCTGTCTTTCCGTAGATTTCGCTCGTTGACGCCAGCAACAATTTGGCTTCGTGCTTGACACACGATTCGATGACGTTTTCGGCACCCTTGGTGTTGGTGATGAGCGATGACAAGGGTTTTTCGACGATATGTCCCACTCCCACCGCGGCCGCCAGGTGAAACACCAAGTCGGCATCGGATACCAATGAGTCGACCAAGTTGCCATCAAGAATGTTGCCTTGTACGAAGCGAATGTGGGACATCGCCCCACTCAGATTGGCCAAGTGTCCGGTGGACAGGTCGTCCAACACCACCACCTCATGTCCGAGTTCGACGAGGCGGTCGACGAGGTGTGATCCGATGTATCCAGCACCGCCGGTGACCAATGTGCGCATGTCAGCCACCAACGCTAGTTGTGTGTTGCGATGAGGGATATCCGCCCGTTCGTAACACTCGTGCCGCAATAGTATGGTTCCTATGAATTCCGTGTGGTTGTACGTAGCCACATTCCTTGGCGCAACGCTCTTCTCGTTGCTTCTCGTTCCCGCGGTGCGCGAATATGCCCGCAGTCGACAGATTCATGACAATCCCGGTGGCCACAAGTCGCACGTCACTCCAGTTCCGTATCTCGGTGGAGTAGCGATGGCGTTGTCTTTTTCTGCTGCCATGGTGCTTGGCGTTGTGGTGTGGCGGTCAGCGCGACTTGAAAATGGCGAACTCAACCTCACGTTGGGCAACCTCATTACTCAAGGTGACGGCCTGGTGCGGGAGCTAGCGGTGGTACTTGGCGTGGCGTTGCTCTTTTCGTTGATGGGACTCGTGGACGACCTTCGTGGTCTCAGCCCATGGTTTCGTTTTCTGGTGGGCCTCGGTCTTGCCGTCAGTATGGTGACCTACGGGATCTCCCTCGATTCGCCATTGCCGAATTGGATAGATGGCGTCATCTCGGTGGTATGGATCCTGGGATTGACCAACGCTTTCAACTTGCTCGACAACATCGACGGATTGGCCGCCGGTACGGCAGCAGTTGCCTCGGGATCGTTCTTCTTCATTGCAGTGATGAACGACCAGCCCTATAGCGCGCTGTTGGCACTCGGGCTTGCCGGCGCCATGCTTGGATTTCTTCGGAGCAACTTCCATCCCGCCAGCATCTACATGGGAGATGCCGGCAGTTTGTTCATCGGATTCATGATGGCGTATCTGGGTTTGAAGATGCGCACCACCGTCACGGAGATTCCGCAATTGTTTGCACCCGTTGTGGTGCTGGGCGTGGCCGTTCTTGATACCACCGTGGTGGTCGTGTCACGGTTGCGTCGTGGCGTGAGTCCGTTCACCGGTGGACAGGATCATCTCAGCCATCGTTTCTTGCGGCTCGGGTTGTCGGTACGCCGTTCGGTGACGTCGCTTCTCGTGGCGTCGGTTGCACTTGGCGTGCTGGCAGTGGGTCTCTCGGAAGCACCAGCTGGTGTTGGCTATTGGATCCTTGCCGCCGCAGTGGTATCGGGTGGTATGGCAACGATCGTGCTCACGACCAAGGTGGCACGTGCCGAGGTGAAGTCGGAGAGCAACGTCACGCCGCTGCGCCGCAGTATCGGGTAGCGCAGTTCGACGTTTAGGGCGCGTTCGTCGCCCTCAACGTCTGCCCACCAGATACGAAGACGGGCGAGGGAACTCGTGTGTCGATGCGCGTGTACGGGTCATGTCCATACTGATGATGCCATCGTTGCGAAAGCACTTCGGATTCACGTGCTTTGATGTGCATGCCATCAAAGACTCGAACATGAGATAGTGGCGTGATGATGGCATGCAGTCCCTTGGAGTGGAGTTTTGCTGCAAGGTCGTAATCGCGTACATCAACGGAAAAGTCGGGACTAAAACCACCTACCATCTTGATGGCTTCGACGTCAACCAGAGCGCATCGGGTGCTAACCCCGTAACACTCTCGGGCAATCGCCAGCATGCCAACCGGACCCAAATCCGAGTGATAACGACCATGTCCAATGTTGTGGGGTTCAGGACTGAAACCAAGTCCTGCCGACAGCAGCGACCCAAATTCATCAATGAGGAGAGGTGCTACTGCGGCAACCGAAGTTCGTTCCGTGTATCCCAACAATGTGGTCAACCAGTCACCGTCGACAAGTTCGCAATGTTGATCGAGTAGAACCGCGAATCGCGAACGAGCAGCGATGAGACCAGCATTGAAATACTGGCCAAGGTCCACGGTGTCAGTGCCGTGAATCACTCGGACGGGCTGTTCGATGAGGGAAATCGTCCTGGAAAGCAAAGTGTCATCACTGTTGGGTGGTACCACCAACACCACTTCGTAATTGTTATAAGTGGTCACCTTGGAGAGTGACGCCATCACATTGGTGGCCAGTAACGTCTCAACTCCGAAAATTCGTCGACTACTCCAATCGGTTGCTATCACGATGGAAATCAACGGATGTCGAGATTCGGTTCTGCGAACTCGAGCGAGGGACGGCCCAGCCTCGGTCACTTCTGCTTGGGTACCACATCGCTCCAAATGCTCCCGTACGGCCTTGAGCGCAGCCACGAATGCGTAGGGCTTCGCCGCTGCACTTGATGCCGTGGAGGTGGGCAGCGTTCGCCAGTGATACAGGACATGTGGAACATGTGCAACGTGTCGTGCCTTTTCCACTACCCGCAATACGAGGTCGTAATCCTGGGATCCTTCGAACCCAGGACGAAATCGACCCACCGAATCCACGAGACTGCGGCGGAGAACCGATAAATGGCTGGTGTAATTCTGTGCCAGGAGACGTTCCGGCGACCACACGGGTTTTGCAAATGCGTCGAAGCGAACGCCCTCTTGGGAGAGCTTGTCTTCATCGGAATACACATAATCGGTGAGAGGTTCCTTCTCGATTGCCTCGGCCACGAGGAGCAGTGCATCTTGATGTAGTTCGTCATCGTTGTCCAAGAGCACCAAGAAGTCACCCTGGGCAAGAGATATGGCGTCGTTTGACGCGGCAACGATTCCGCCGTTGACGGGCCGATTCACTACTCGAATACGGGAGTCAGCACGTTGCAATTCGAACAGTCGATCAGAAACCCACTCGTATGACGATGCGTCGTTGACGAGACACCACTCCCAATCGTTTGTGGACTGATTCAGTACCGATACCACACAGGCTTCAAAGGCATCACGCGGTGGGTTGTACACCGGAGTGATGATGCTAAATCTGGGCACCGCTACCTAACTGCGGCGTGTAAGTCGCTTCAACAAGCGAATAGGCAACATGAACGAATGTCCAATCTTCCACGTGGTTGATGAGCGCAACGCAACCAACTCGCGACGGTTCGTCTCAAGAGTGTTGACTCGCTTGTTCGCTTCCGCGAGTGCAGATTCCAGCCGCGCGATATGGGCGCGATGGTTCTTGTCGTCGGTGACATGATGTTCGATCCGTAATCGCTGCCTGCCAATCTCTGCGGCCTGTCCAAGTGCGTAATCGCGGGAGTTCAGTACCTGCAGTTCAAGTTCGGCACATCTGTGAAGAGCATGCTGTAGTTGAAGTTGCAGTCGAACGATTGATTCGTCCCGCTGAAGTGACTCGCTGATGCGGTCGCTGCTCACCGAATTGACACTACCAAGTTGGTACCGTACTTAGTGGTGCAACAAGTAGCAGAAATCATTCGATCACGCAATCTGCTGTGGAATCTCACCTTGCGCGAGCTACGCGCCAAGTATCGACGTTCCATCTTGGGTTGGGGATGGTCGATGCTGAATCCACTTTCTCAGATGCTCATCTATAGCGTCGTGTTCGGAGCTATTTTCGGTGTACAAGCCCGCACTGGAGATCCCTCCGGGATAGAGATTTACAGTTTGTATCTCCTCAGCGGAATCTTGCCGTGGGGATTTATCAACCTCATTTGCGGATTGGGGCTCGGTGCTCTCGTTAACAACGCCTCACTCGTCCGCAAGGTACGTTTTGCCCGGGAAACGTTGGTGTTTTCCGAAGTGCTTTTCAGTCTTGTGCAGTTCAGCATCGAGATGTCGATCTTGTGCGTGGTGTTGTTGATCTTCGGTAGCCCCCTTTTGCCCTGGATTCCCATGATGTTGGTACTCATGGTGTTGTTGGCGATGTTTACCTCTGGAATTGCATTGATTCTTGCCGTGGGGGCGGTGTTCTTTCGTGATCTCAAGTACTTGTGGACGATCATCAGTCAGGTGTGGTTTTTCTCCACCCCGGTCATCTACGACCCTGCACGAGTTGAAGAGAAGATCTCTGGTTTCTGGTATTCCGTTTACCACTGGAACCCTTCAACCGCCTTCATCCGTTCATTTCGCCATGTCACATTCGATGGGCGAGGCCCGGAGTTGAGCGATCTCGCGGTGCTGGTCGTGGTGTCGTGCGCTTCTCTTGCAATTGGGCTAGCCGTATTCGGTCGTTATTCTCGACGAATTGCCGAAGAGCTGTAGGTCAGGTTCGCTGTCGACCAATCGACCAGCTCGATGGCAGCGCAACCACACCTCCATCATTTGGTTGTCCGCCCACAATATGAATCTTTGCCCAATGCTGACAGTGATCGAACTCTGTCGCACCCGTGGCATCGGTGATTGACACACTCACGTAGTAGGTGCCGTCGGCCAATGGCAAGGAGGGAATCTGCAGCATTGCAACTGCGGGGCCATCGAGTACTCGCAAAGTGGCAGTCCCACGTTGGGTGGTAGTTGACCACACGAGCTCACCAGACATCGTCTCCATTTGGACGCGCAGAACCGGTGACTCGATGCGAACATGGGAATTCAATTCCAGTCGTAGACGAAACTCGTCCCCTGATGAGAGAGTGTCGATCGGTTGCTCACTCGCATCCAATGTGGTGACTTGAGTAATCTGCGCCTCTCCGGATCCCCATCGTGTCTTGGAGCTCGCATCTTCGCGTGCAAAATTCCCGTAGGTGGTGCCGGTGTATTCGGATATGACGTCCGAAGCTGGCCCCGTCATCTTGACGTGACCCTTCTCCAACCACACGACGGTGTCACAGAGTTGTTGTACGAGTCCCAACGAGTGGCTCACCACCAATATGGTGCGACCGTCTCGCCGAAACTGCTCGATCTTCTCCGTGCTCTTTCGTTGGAACGCTTGATCACCAACTGCAAGAATCTCATCAATAAGCAGAACTTCTGGTTCGACGTGTGTGGCAATCGAGAATCCAAGTCGGACCACCATTCCGGATGAGAAATTCTTTACGGGTGTATCGATGAACTGCTCGAGTCCCGCAAACTCGACGATGCTGTCGAACTTGTTGTCAATTTCCTTCTTGGACATACCCAAAATCGAGCCGTTGAGGTAGATGTTTTCGGTACCCGAGAGTTCGGCGTGAAAGCCCGCTCCGAGTTCCAGTAATGCCGCAACGTTGCCTTCGATGTGAACGGACCCACGTTCTGGTGTATAGATACCCGTTAGGCACTTCAGCAGAGTCGTCTTGCCGGAGCCGTTGGAACCAATGACTCCCACGGTGGCACCCTTTGCAACAGTCAGACTCACATCCTGTAGCGCCCAGAATTCTTCGTAACGTGCTCGGCGTCCACGCAACATCGCAGCCTTGAGGTAACGGTTGCGCTCGTGGTACAAGCGAAAGTTCTTCCACAATGAATCGACACGAATGGCAGGAGTACTCATGGTTTGGTGCTTCCATTGTTGCCGAGATGTTTGAGCTTGGCGCGAACATTTGCCGGAATGCGGTCAGAGTTCCAGTTGGAAATGAGGCGGTCGGCATGTGCTACGTAATACGCCTGTTCTGGAGTGGGAGAGCTGGTGTCGTCGTACCACGGCATATGGCGTGCTTCGTACGGGGTGTGTGCTCTCAATGATCGACTGTTCTGATGACCGAGCCCAGGTCGGTACACCGCAAAGGTCGTGTCGATCGGAGCAAAGAAGAACCCTGTCTTGAAGTGGTTCGTCCAAAACTGACGCTCCCATGTGATGACGCTTTCGCGATGCGCAAAGTGTGCCGGGAGATCGTCGATTCGTAGGGAGAAGCCAACCTTGTCCATGTCGTGATGGATTTGCAGAGTCTCCCAGAAGTAGTCGAGTGCGTCAGAAGGACAGGTATCGCAAGGAACCACGTCGGGGTCGGTGACGACGAATGGTCGGTCGGCTCCAAGCTCAGCGACCAAGCCGCTCAACCACGGTGCGCGGTGTCCCAAGTTTCGCTGGTTGTACACCACATGGTGGGGGGTGTTGGCGAGAAACTTCACCATCGGTTCGTAGGTGCTGGCGTTATCGCAGAGCCACACTTCACGTTGTCCGATGTTGCCCAGCCATTCCAGTAGCGACAACAAGTCGGTGAGTCGGTCACGTACCGTGATGATGATCGGGTACTGGCGCTTCATCGCCGACTCCGCATGTTCACTGACCACAGAGGCTAGTCCTGCTGCTGAAATGAAAAATCTAGTGATCGAGATTCGGGCGAACAACGCGGCTCTGACGAGTGCGATAGGTTCACAAGGCAGATGTCACGCTGGTCGATGCAACGACTGCTACGCGCAGCAGAAGTTGGCTATGCCCTCGCAGTCCTCTTTGCACTTACTCAGGGTCCCGTATATCGACTCTGGACCGAGAGTGGGCAGTATCAGCAGTTCATCGCTCTGCCGACCATTGGTCATGCATACTTTGCCACCTTCGTTGCGGTGCAACTTCCCGCACTTTGCTTGGTGGCTCGTCGCCTTAGTGCGACGTTCATTGCTGAGCGACGAGGGCAGTTGTTGATGGCATTGTTGTTGTGGCTTGGGCTCAGTGTGCTCTGGTCCACCCTTGCGCGACACTCACTGCCAGAGTTTGTGTCGCTGTTTCTGACGACGAGTTTTGGTGTCTACCTCGCCGTGAGTTTCCGGCCAGCCGTGTTTTGGAGAATTGTTGTTGGTGCGATGTCATTTGGACTCGCGATCTCGTTGATTGCCATTCTGCGTGACTGGGAAGGCGCGGTTGGCAGCGAGGACGGTCATTGGATTGGTATCTACTTCAACCGAAACTCGTTGGCTCCGGTTGCCGCTGTTGCCCTACTTGCGGCAATCGGAATGTTGTGTACCCAGCCCAAATGGAGGAGTAGTGGCGGACTTGTTGTGCTTGTTGCGAGCGTCATCATCACGTTCGGAGCCGTTGCTACGTTGTGGCGGGCGGAGTCACGAACATCACCACTAGCTCTCTCAGCGGCAGTTGGTGTGCTCGCAGTGTGGCAATTGCTACGACTGTTGTTCGAACGATTCTGGAGCTCGTTGAGCGGATACTCAGCAACTCTTGCAACATCCATCTCGGCAGTGGCCCTTTTCGTTGCCCTGCGACTATTCGGCGGTCTGTCCACCATTTCTGCCGAGCTCGTCACCTTCAACTCCCGTAGTGGCGTGTGGGCTCAGAACTGGACGGGATTTCTTGAGAAACCCTTCCAAGGTTGGGGATGGATGGCGGCTCGCAAGACCCCATCTTTTTTTCGCCAAGGCGTATGGTGGGCCGCATTTGAAACCGATTGGTCGCACAACGGATATCACGACCTGTTGTTAGGGGGTGGCGTGCTTGCGGCGGTGCTGTTTGCAGGCGTGGTGTGGTTCGGGATGCGAGAGATGGGTTCTCACGCTTCTCTCTCTGAGACAATTCCAAGCTTTCTGTTGGTGGCGTTCGTCTTGACTGCGGCAACCCAAGAGTCATTCTTCATTGGTGCGCATTTTCTTTGGGCGTTGTTGATTGCTGGGCTGTTTCTCAATACCTCTCGCAGGATGTCGGAAGTAGTGAGTTAGTCAAGGAGTAGTACGCCGGCAACGGAACGACCGGATCGTTCCAGCGCGGCGAGAACTTCGACAAGATCCTTCCTCAAATCCTTGTTTCGTTGTACCACGACGACATCTACCTCGGTAGTAGAAGTTTGGGTGAGTGCAGCAACACTCAGTTCTGCAAACGGTGACGAAAAAGTGGCAGTCGTTCCTGCGGTCGATGTCAACTGCTGAAGCGGTGCTTCATCGGCAATCTTGTTGCGGAGTGGTAGAAAACGCACAGTGGAGGCATTCGAACGACCCATCGCTCCGTGGATCCCCACCGCGGCGCGCCGTTCGCTCAACGGATTGCTGTTGTCGGAGATGGAGCCGAGCACCCGATCTGCGCCGGCAATTCGGGTGAGTTGGCGTAGTGAGCGAATACGGCTATCGGTGTAGGTGAGCTGCAGGAGGATGAGCAGAGCAATCAAGGCACCCGCAGCAACACCAAAGGTGTAGGTGGGCCGTCGGACACTGGAGATCGTTGCTCCAATAGCTTCCTCGTACTCCGATACTTTGAGCATTGGAGTATCCAGACGTTGCACCAGTACGTCGATAGCTGCAAGCTTCGTCGCTACAGCTGCGTCGGCTGATGTCGAGTTGACTTGACTCAACACTGCTTGCAGGTCGGCCAAGCCGGCTGCCAGTGCATCGTGGCGAATTTCGGTGGCCTTCGCAACGTATGCGGCAATGGCTGATTGGCAATCCGCCTTGACGGGCTCGTTGCAGGTAAAGGAGTATGTCGGAACCCCTGCGCTGGTGAACACGAACGAACTTTGGCCGTCACTTTCCAAGGTGTCGACGAGAGTGAAACTTGGTCGGCTACGTGACACCGTCACCGCAACGTCGCTCCCGAGCTGCTCTGCGATCTCCGTCTTCACTGCAGCGCTCTGCAACAGCAACAACTGATTGTTTGCATCCGGGAAGGAACGAACCGATACCGGATCAATGCCCACGCTGGCGAGTACCGCGGTTGGGTCGCGCGCCTCGTACGTTTCGCTGATGTAGTACGAACCAGGTTCGGTTCGCAGGTCGGACTCCTGAGCCCATAAGAAACCCACAGCGATGGCGATGATGGCAGGAATCACCCACCAGCGCAACTTGAGTGTTTCCCAGAACGCTGGAAGGTCGACACCGGCAAGGAGGCTGAAGTCGGAATCTTTGTGCTGAGTTGCCACGTACGAACCTGTTCACAGGCTACCGAAGTGTTACGGGACCATCCGTAAAGATGGATGGGGTGGTGAACCTGTTCTCCTTTGCACCATGGGCAGACCCGGCTGTGGTGGAAGTACATCGCATGCCAATGCGTCCGCCGCTCGTATTGAGCGACTCGGTCGAAGCCATGCGCGCGGGACGTCCGTCACGACGAAAATCTCTTGACGGCACATGGCGACTGCAGTTGTTTGAATCACCAGTACACATTCGCGAAGCGGTTCTTCGAGGTCGCTCGTCAACACTCGGAAAACAATGGCACCACGTCGAAGTACCAGGCAACTGGACCATGCAAGGCGTTGGCGACCTGCCGCACTACACCAACATCGAGATGCCATTTGCTGGACCACCGCCAAAGCTTCCGACACGCAATCCCACGGGCATCTATCGTCGCTCGTTCTCTTTGCCGGCCACCTGGTTGACCCAGCACGTGGTGCTACACGTTGGCGCTGCCGACAGTGTGCATATGGTGTACGTCAACCGGAAGTTCGTGGGTTATGGCACCGACAATCGACTTGCCAGCGAGTACGACATCACCAAAGTGGCCCGTGCGGGCGAGAACGAACTGGCCATCGTCGTGGTTCGTTACAGCGCACAGAGTTATGTGGAGGACCAAGATCAGTGGTGGATGGCCGGCCTGCATCGGTCGGTCTTCGTTGAGGCACGCACATCGGTTCACATCCGATCAGTGAGTTGCACCACCGACTATGACGCCGACACACAAACCGGATCCTCTGTTGTAGATGTCGATATTGCTTTTCAACACGAACCATCACCGGGTGCGGCTGTCCAAGTGTGGTGTGAAGAGCTCTCCGGCAAGCGCATCTGCGAGCCCGTCATGCATGACGTTCCCCATCGGCTTGCGGAACCATACGTTTTTACCGGTCACCACGTAACCGCGAAACTCTCCATTCCCGGGGTTCGCCCGTGGTCGGCCGAGGATCCACAGCGCTATCGCGTGGTGGTAAAGCTGCTCGGGCCCCAACGGCAGTACACGTCACTTGTCACCGGGTTTCGAAGGATTCGTGTGGAGGCCGGCGAGGTACGAGTAAACGGTCGGCGAATCACCATTCGTGGTGTGAATCGTCACGACCATCATCCTGTACGCGGCAAAGCAGTGACTCGCGAGGACATGCGCGCCGATGTCATTGCGATGAAGCAACACAATTGCAATGCGGTTCGCACGAGCCACTATCCCAATGATCCTGTGTTCTTGGAATTGTGCGATGAGTACGGCTTGTACGTGGTGAGCGAGGCAAACATCGAGGCGCACGCATACAACACCTCACTGTGCAGTGACAACAGCTATCTGGCAACGTGGTTGGCCCGCGGCGCACGCATGGTGGTGCGTGATCGTCATCATCCAAGCGTCATCTTCTGGTCGCTGGGCAATGAATCAGGTTTTGGCACGAATCACGATGCACTTGCCGCACTGATTCGGTCGCTCGACCCGTCGCGACCGCTCCACTATGAGGGTGCGATCTTTCACGGGCGCGATGGAGACACTCGCCCATGGATGAACGGTGGTCGCAACGCCACCGACGTGGTGTGCCCTATGTATCAGCCAATTTCCGCCATCGTTGCTTATGCACGAAGTGGAGCAGATCGACCCTTGGTGATGTGCGAATACAACCACGCAATGGGCAACTCCAACGGGTCACTCGCTGATTACTGGAACGCCATCGAGAGCGAGCCACATCTTGCCGGAGGGTTCATTTGGGAGTGGAAGGATCACGGTTTGCGACAGGAAGTCGATCCTGAGAGAAGTCGCAACGGCGCATCGTGGCGGTATGCCTACGGAGGACAGTTCGGTGACACACCGAATGATGGCAACTTCGTGGCGGATGGCCTTACGTCTCCTGATCTTGCGCCACATCCAGCAATGCGAGAGATGGCATGGGTCCATCGACCAGTCGCCGTATCTGCAGGTGCAAACAATCAGTTCGTCGTGCACAATCGACAGTCGCATGTCGATCTTCGTGCGTTCCGCGGGACGCTCAGCGTGTTGGCGGCCGGCGCAGTGGTGTATGAAGAGCCTCTCGATGTGGATGTTTCCGCCTTGCATCACTTGACCCGCGATTTCTCTCCCGCGGTAGTGACATCAATCGAGGCCGCAGGGCTGAGTGACACCGTCACGGTGCAGTTCCGCTGGGTGTTGCGCGAGGAAACACCCTTTGCACCGCAAGGCCATCTGGTGGCCTGGGATGAAATACTCGTACGCGCACCACAACCCAAAGCCCTCTTTGCCACCGATCTAGGAACGAGTGATTTGACACCTGCGGACAGCGATTTTTCGTCGCCAGTCCGTCTTGCACTCATGCGCGCCCCCATCGATAACGACGGATACAAAGTGATGCCTGGCTTCGGTGAGACACATCGCATTGGCGGTCGAGCGCTTGCTCGCTGGATGCGTCAGGGTATTCTCACTGACACCATCCCCACCGGTGTGCAGCACGTACAGCGGCGGGAAGTGCAGGTTGACTCGAGCGTGTTGTATCACCACCGTGTCACGGTGCCTGAACCGCTCAGTGGGTTGCCACGAGTAGGAGTGCGATTCGCGCTACCCCAAACATTCACGCACATTCGTTGGTTCGGTCGCGGCCCTCACGAGAACTATCCCGATCGCAATGCTGGAGCGCTGCGAGATGTCTGGGCGCGCGAGCCCGATGAGCTGCCGTACATCGTTCCGCAGGAGTTCGGTCTTCGCACTGATTGTGAGTGGATCGAGTTTGTTTCACGCAATCACACGCTGCGAATCGATGTGCTGTCACCTGCGACGATGCACTTCAGTGCAGTGCACCACACACCACTACAGCTTTACGAAGCGATGGATACGACGCAACTCGAACGAAACAACGACCTCGTCGTTCACTTGGACGTGGCACATCGCGGGCTTGGTACTGCCAGTTGTGGCCCCGATGTCGATCCGCGGTACGAAGTTGGTGCTGGGGTATACGAGTTCAGTTACTGCGTGCGACGAATCTGAAGCTTGCGATCCTCCGCAGTGACGCAACGTCCGTCGCTAGTGCGAAAGCGCCAACCGTGCAATGTGCACACCACCTCATCACCCTCAACACGGCCGAACACGGAGAGGTCGGCCTTGCGGTGTGGACAGTAGCGCTCGAGGGTGAAGTCCCCAAGTTGAATCTGTTCGCTCGGTGATGGTTGGTCTCCCAGACGCCGGCGGGCTTCAGTTTCAGCCCGATCGATTCGTTCCACCGAGAGACTCTTGAAGAAGTTGTAGAGATACTCGTTGAACGCGCCAGCGCGCCATGCACGAAAGCGGCAGGACAAGAACAATGAGTTCGACCAGTCCACGGCAAACTCAGCGATGACTGTTTCCAGCAACTCTGGAGCAATGTCGAAACTGAATTGAAATGGCTCATCCATGTGGGTGCGAACCGTTCCGTTGGGAAAGTCGATGACGATGGCCTCGTCACCTGCTCGAATCAGACACAGGCCGCCAACGCCGGCTCGCAGTCGTGGTGCACGCAGGAGCAATGGTTCCCACCATGCAGCGAGCCGAGGTTGAAATGATGCAGTCTTGCCTGGCCATGTAGCTTTTTCCGTGTTGAGCCAATCCCGCCAATCGGATTGGTACTCCCGCAGGTAGTGGTGTTTGTCGGTGAATGGCGATTCAACATCGTTGGTGGGATGCGTTACGTTCACCACGCCATTCGCAACGGCAATCGTGGTACCGGGAATGTTTCGTTCGGCACGTTGTCCATGCTGGGACAATCGTTGGATGAAGTGGGTTTGGTCGGGGAAGATTGAAATCTCATCTCCGTCAATCATGTTGAACGAGAAGAGGTCGTCATCCAAGAAGCACGGTGGACCAGCTGAAGGCACCACGGTGGTGGCGCCAATCGCTCTCACGTAGTGCTCTGCTCGTGCAAACTGGCTTGCTACCTTTGCTCGCGCTTGCTCACGTCGCAATTCGTTGGGCATGTCGTACACCATCGGATACCAAATGGCACCGCTGAATTGCAACCAGTGCTGATCCACGTGACCATGTCGGGCAAGCGCGTGTGGGTCGTGTGTTCGACAATCGTTCTGGTTCACCAAACACGACTCACCATCCTTCACCACGAGTGCCGAGTCACCGCCTGGACCATCGCTAATCGACGACTCGATATGAATGGCCACCGACAGTCCATCACCAAGCGACAGTTCCTTGCCATCGGATGTCGTCACAAAATTGTTGAATCCCAAACGAGTCAGTCGGCGACGTAGCTCATCGGTAGGGAATCCGGGGAGCAGGATGCGTGTGGCTTTGCTCATTCGCTCACGCAAAAATGCTTCGTCGAAGTGGTCGCCATGGAGGTGCGAGATATAGAGATAGTCGGGCGAACATACAGCCGCCATCAGATCTGCATCGAGCTGATCATTGCGCGGGAAAGGGAACCATGAACCCAAGAACGCAGGCACAAACCACGGATCGCACACGATGGTTGCCTGACGGCAACGAATCAGAATGCCGGCATGACCAAGCGAGGTCGCATGCATCGGCAATTCAGGCGACTGGGGGGTCGGTGAACTGTTGACCGCCGCGAGACACATGTTCGGTCCATGACGTGCCATTCCAGTAGCGCATTTCGTATCGCCCCGAGGGGTCTTTGTACCATGCGGCAGGAACGGTTGGAGTTAGCGAGGCGGCAGCCCCCGCACTTGTTGCCGCGCCATAACCAGAGTCGCTAGCGGCAGCTGCGGCAATCGTAGAGCTTGCGCCGTTAGCAACGGTTGTCGTTGCACGTTGCGCAATCGGTCGGCGCAAGAACGCACAGAAACGTCCATCGGTTGTCGTGGTGATGGAGACCACCTCCCATCCCTCTGCCGACTTGCGTGTGAGTTCTGCCGCGAGACCTTCGGGGCTTGCATTGAATGGATTGAACGCAGCGAATTCGTACATAGTGGGCAGGCTAACGCCTGCTCCTAGCCTTGTCGGGGTGACGAAAGCAGTTCGCGTCGGTTTCTTTGGTCCAGCCGGCACGTTCACCGAACAGGCCCTCCTCACGCAGCCCGACTTAGAGGCCATGGAGCGCGTCGCGTTACGCACCGTACCCGATGTGCTTGATGCCGTCGATTCTGGCGAGGTAGATGTGGGTTTTGTGCCAATTGAAAACTCCATCGAAGGCACGGTCAACTTCACTCAGGATGCGCTGGTATTTGATCACGATCTCCTTATTCAACGTGAAGTGGTGTTGGATATCGAGCATTGTTTGCTGGCGCGACCTGGCACAACGCTCACTGATGTGAAGACGGTGCTCTCCATCCCAGTTGCAACGGCGCAGTGTCATGCCTTTCTTCGCCGCATATTGCCGAATGTCGAGGTACATGCAGCAAACTCCACCGCGGAAGCTGCTCGCATCGCTTCAGAAGATGGTGCACATTGCGTTGCTGCAATCGCTCCGGCAAATGCCGCGGGCTTATACAGCCTCGAAGTATTGCAACGTAACATCGCCGACCACGAGGGCAACCAAACTCGCTTCGTTTTGGTAGGTAAGGATCGTGTTCCTTCTCGCACCGGGAACGACAAGACTGGTGTCGTCGTGTTTCAGCGCGCCGACGAGCCCGGCAGTTTGATTGGCATCCTGCAAGAGTTTGCCGCTCGTCGAATCAATATCACTCAATTGCTGAGTCGCCCGACCAAGCGTGGTGGGCTAGGCGACTATTGCTTCATCATCTATGCCGATGGACATGTGTCGGACGAACTCATGGCCGACGCGCTTCGCGACTTACGTACCAAGCAGGGCGACGTAAAGTTTCTTGGTTCGTATCCTGCCGCCAGTAAACACACGCAGTCGGTGCGTGAGCATGCGGATCAACGTTGGCGAGATGCCGATGATTGGATTGGCGCTATACGTTCACGCATCGTTCGCTGAGTGCCACACGCAGATAGCGTGAAGCACGGAACGATGGCAGAGCGGACGAATGCACCTGTCTTGAAAACAGGAGTGGGTTTACGCCTACCGGGGGTTCGAATCCCTCTCGTTCCGCCAAGAGTGTGAGTCGGTACACTCACAGAGCGGTTATCTCACGATATTTCTAGTTCCTGGAGAGGTGCCAGAGTGGCCGAATGGGGCGCCCTGCTAAGGCGTTGTCCGGGTCAACCGGACCGAGGGTTCAAATCCCTCCCTCTCCGCCACGTGGTGCATCTTTTGCATTTCCCTGGGCGCATGCCCATGAGAGCCGTCATTGTTGCGATTGCTGTGGTCTCTTCGGTACTGCCGTTCGCGTCTTCACCCGTATCTGCTGCTACGTGCACGAGGTATCACACCGCCAAGCCGAATGATTCGTGGTCTCGACTCGCAGCTCGCTTCGACGCGAGCCTCAGCAACTTGCTGAGACTGAATTCGGCCACGACGTCAACGGCAATCTTCGTAGGTGACAAGATCTGCATTTCAACGCAGCCAGTGTTGTCAACACCAAAAGAGACCTTTACCCGTCGACAAATCGTTGCCATCATTCGGGAAGTGTGGCCCGACGAGCTTGAAGACAACGCCTTGTACGTAGCCCGCCGCGAAAGCAATCTGGTACCGGCAGTTGTTGGGGGCAGAAACGATTGTTGTTTCGGCCTCTTTCAGATCTATTGGTCGGTGCATCAGTCGTGGCTTACGAAGACTGGCGTTGCTGAGCCATCGCAACTACTCGACCCAAGGTTGAATGCGCAGGCCGCACTCGCGCTTTACCGCAGAAACGGCAATTCGTGGCGACCGTGGTGGACGAGTTCGTGGCGTCCCTAAAGCGATAGCATCAAAGGTCGCTAGCGCTCGTAGCTTAATGGATAGAGCATCTGACTACGGATCAGAAGGTTGGAAGTTCGAGTCTTCCCGAGCGCGCCACAGATGACTGAGCGTAAGGTTGTAGCAATGCGACGCGTCGTGATGGCTGTACTGCTTTCATTGATGACGACCCTTGTACTTTTCGCGGCGTGGCCTGTTCGTGACCATGAACTTGTGGTGAGAATCGCACAAGCGGCCGATAGCAAACCTGTTGAGTTGTACAACGAGAAGTTATTCTGCACACTGCTACCAGATTGTTTCCGAGTTGCGAATAAAGCGATGGTCGCTGGAGCACGAATCGTGACCGATGGAATTGTTGATGTCTTCCATCTTTTGCCTGGAAGTACCGTCACCGAGGTGCCAGCTTGGGCACCCCAATACACGCGAAATCTGGCACCGTACCTTTTGTTACGACTAGTTGTGCTCGTCGCTTTGGCATATGCATTACGGATTTACCTGCGACGCTGGTGGGTTGTTGCTCTGGTGTCAAACCTCCTGTTGTTTTGGAGCACCGGTGTTCCCATTCGAGCGTCCACGCGTCTTTATGAGTTGTTGTTGAGCACATTTGGTTGGACTGATTTCTATCCAAATCTTGGTTGGCATATGTCCAGAAATTCGACAATTTTCCTTCTTGAATACGACTACCTCGCACTTGTCGCGGTACTCGTCTTTCCCTGGATCTTGTACAAGGGAATCTTCCAACGAGGAGTTCTCATGCCGATCATCTTTGGCTCGGCACTTGCGTTGACGTTTGAGAATCTCGCAGCAGTGTTCATCATTGGAGCGTTGTGGAGTTCGTGGCGACTCACAAAGAAAGTCGCGCTGGTAAAGCCATTTCTCATTGGCATCGGGTGGGTGTTGCCGATTGCGGCACTTATCATTTATTCGAAATTGAGTAATCCCGATGCCGGGACGCCGCTAGTTGCCATCACTAAGTTGGGATATTCCATCAACACCGAGTACCGACCGTTGGTGTTCCGTTTGCTGATCGGATTTCTCGTTGTTCCATACCTTCTCGGAGTACTCACGGAGAATGTACTTTCACATCTCCGCGTGAAAGTTTCGTGGAATCATGAGTTGCGGCCGTACATCAACGGAGTAATCTTGGGTCTCTGCTTTTCGTATTTTGTTGGCTATTTTCATTCAGCCCTCGCCACAGAGTTTGGTCGACAGAGTCTGGGTGGTCAGGTACTTCTGTTTCTCAGTGGCTTTTTGGCGCGTCAGGCACGTGAAGAACGTCGCCGGCAGCAACAACCCTCTAATACCGATGCTGAGATCAAAGCAATCAGTTAACGGCCACGCCGCCGGCCACTAAAGCGCCAAGCACGGTCATCAGTTATGCGCCGATGACGTTGCGGCGCTGGCCATAGTGATGGCACAGCCGACATGATTGCCGCCAGCTCTTCCTCGGTTGCACGCGGTTGCACTCGTGAAATGTGCAGCGCGATGGGCTGACTATTCATCAGAGTGGAATGTTTCCGTGTTTGCGTTGTGGAACCTCATCACGCTTCGTGCGTAGTACTCGCAGACCCTCCACCAACTTGATTCGTGTCTCGGCGGGATCAATCACGTCATCAACGAACCCGCGCTCGGCAGCAGCATATGGATTGGCGTACTTCTCGGTGTATTCCGCCACGAGTTGTGCACGTCGAGCGGTGGGGTCAGCCGCCTGCTGCAACTCGCGTCGGTACACAATCTCCACTGCGCCCTGCGGACCCATCACCGCCAACTCGGCTGATGGCCATGCATAGGCGAGATCAGCACCAATCGATTTGGAATTCATTACTACGTATGCACCGCCATATGCCTTTCGAGTGATCACTTGAATGCGTGGCACCGTGGCTTCGCAGTATGCGTACAACAATTTCGCGCCATGGCGGATGATGCCTCCATATTCCTGATCAACACCCGGCAAGAAACCGGGTACGTCCACAAAGGTGACGATTGGAATGTTGAAGGCATCACAGGTGCGCACGAAGCGCGCCGCCTTCTCGCTCGACTCGATGTCGAGTACGCCCGCCAACACCATCGGTTGATTACCCACGACACCCACGGAGTGTCCGTCGATCCGCGAGAAACCGCACACGATGCTCTTCGCCCAGTTGGGGAAGTATTCAAAGAACTCACCGTTGTCGACCACCTCGCTGATGACTTTCTTCATGTCATACGGCATGTTCGGAGACGCAGGAAGAATGGTGCGTAGCGATTCGCAACTGCGCATCGGGTCGTCGTCGGACTCCAGGCGCGGTGCTTCACCCAAGTTGTTCTGGGGCAGGAATCCGAGCAGATACCGCACATCCGCCAGACATGACTGTTCATCAATTGACACAAATGTGGCGACACCGCTCTTGGACGCATGGCTAGCGGCGCCGCCCAGTTCCTCGAGGGTTACGTCTTCGCCTGTCACCGTCTTCACCACGTCGGGTCCGGTGATGAACATGTGGCTGGTTTCGCGCACCATGAAGATGAAGTCGGTCATCGCCGGCGAGTACACCGCACCGCCAGCACATGGTCCAAGCACTACCGAAATTTGTGGCACCACACCCGAAGATTGCACGTTGCGCCAGAAGATGCCACCGTAGCTCGCGAGTGACACCACACCTTCTTGAATTCGCGCCCCTGCGCCATCATTGAGGCCAATTACGGGAGCACCAGTTTTCAGCGCCAAGTCCATCAACTTGTGAATCTTCTCGGCGAATACCTCACCTAACGCACCACCGAATACGGTGAAGTCCTGACTGAATACGAACACCTTGCGACCCTCGATGGTTCCCCAACCGGTGATGACACCGTCGGTGTAGGGGCGCTCTTCTAATCCAGCGGCGTGTGCACGATGACGCGCCAACAGGTCGAGTTCGTGAAAACTTCCTGGATCTAGCAATAGCTCCAAACGTTCCCGAGCGAGGAGTTTGCCCTTCTCATGTTGGCGTTCGACGGAGCGTGGTGAACCTGCGTGGCGTGCTTGTTCTTTGCGCTCTTCAAGTTGGGCGATTTTCTCGGCAATCGGATCGGCAGTCACGGCACGACGCTACTTGTCAACCGCCGACCAGCGTGGTTTGCGTATTGATGAGCGAATCCGTAATGGTCAGCGTCGTTCCGAGTGGCGTGAGGTCGCCCGTGGTGGTGGTGCCAACGATCTCCACGTTCCAGACGCCGGCTACCGGGAAGGTGAGACCACCATCGACGGGTGCCACGGCAGCGCCCGGGTACTTGATCGGCACGATCAGATTGATACCCGCATAGCCCTCTGCTTGTGGTACGAGCCGAACCTCGAAGTTGTTGATGCGTTTCGGTGCAAGCAACTCCACACGCATGGCATTTGCTCCAGTGGTCAATGGCGTAAGCGAGAGCACCACATGGAAGCGGTCGTTCTTCAATTCCTCTCGATACAGATAGTTCGCGGTTGGTGCCGAGCGCTTTGCGACTGCTTGTGGTGGACGCATCGACACGGCCCACGACGTGATCGCCAGGATGAGAATTCCCACGACGATTTCGGCGGTGATTGCCCGACGCAGTCGCCATGCCATCTTTGCGGTGAGGCGCTTTTCCGAACGCAATCGACCGGTTGCAAAGTTCCGCAGCAGCAGCATGATCCACACCATGACCGCAACCACGATGAGTTGCAGCACGTTGAGTCGACCGTGACTGCTCGTGAAGATTGCCGAGCCGTCCATCAAATACACCTGAACCAGCCCGGTGAAAACGGTCGAGACGATCAGCCACCCGGAGATCTTGGCGAAGTAACGAACCGCATCCACCAGATCGCGTTCACCCGGCCCCGCAAGAGCTGCGCGTGAAAGCAATGCAAGACCGCCCAGCCACAAACCCATCGACCACACGTGGATGATGCTGAAAACGTAGGTGAGTACCGACAGGTTTTGTCCGATACGAGTCAGGCCGTACGAGGACATCATCGCCAACAAGAACAACACCGCGGGAACCTGTGTTTCAGGTGCCAGCACTCGGCGCGGAGTGAACACCAGCCACGCCGCAGCGAGCACCAATGCGAATCGAAGCAGCAAGATGAAGCCGAACGCAAAATTGAGAGCACCAAACCAGGAGAACGGATTCAGTGACGCAATGAACGAGTCACCACTTGCCCGAGCAGCTTGGAGTGTCACGACGAGATACACCGCTGCGACAGCACCAAACCAGCTCAGTCGCAAGAACCGTTCCGTGGTGTCGTATTCGAAACCCTCCGGCCAGCCGATGACGATGTAGAGCAATCCGCCAAATACACAAATGATGAAGAGGTATTCCGCGATTCTCAGGAGACCGAGCAGCAATCCGAATCGGGGTTCAGGTGTGGCGGTGACCGACACGATTTCTCCCACTACGGTGGTTGGTGTTGCCCCGTCGGCTCCGGTGGCGCCAGCAACGGTGGTCTGCGGATTCACCAACAGTGTGAAGTTGAATGTGCCGAGGCTGCCAATGTTGCGATTGATTACCCACGTGACCGTGCATTGCCCGGCTGGCGGCAGCGACGCAAGCGGAGTCGACACCGTTTGAGCATCCACCGCAATGACTGGTGCACCGAGCGACACGGTGACACCGTCGCAACGCAACAACACTCCGAGCGCTGCTGCATCATCGGCATCCAACTTGTTGCGGAAGATGAGTTGTAGTTGTGTCGGTACCACGGTGACCGTGGCATTAGGTTGCGGATTGGATGAGATGAGTTCGTTGGGAATGGTGGATGCGGCATGAGCCGATCCGCCCAGGGTTGCGAGCATGAGGACGCCGGCGAGCACCGCAAGCACTGGCGTCAGTACGGCACGCCGCCAAGGGACAAGAACTCCACGCATGGGCGTGTCTCTACGGTACCCAAGGAGCGCGTCGTTGGTGTCGCACCGAAGACCACGCTCACCCAAAGGGTAGGCTCGCTACGAAATGGCCACCCAATCGCTGTATCGCCGCTATCGACCGCGACGATTCGCCGAGCTCAAAGGGCAGGAACACGTGGTTCGTGCCCTGCGCAATGCGGTTGCCAACGATCGCGGCGGTCAGGCGTACATGTTTTCCGGTCCACGAGGTACGGGAAAGACGTCCGCAGCTCGCATCTTGGCCAAGGTGCTCAACTGCACGAATCCGCATGAAGGTGAGCCGTGTTGCGAGTGTGACGCATGCCTGGCAATCGAGCGCGGCACCAGTTTTGACGTACTCGAGCTCGACGCTGCAAGCAACAACGGTGTCGACAATATTCGTGAGCTCATCGAACGTGCCGCCATGGGTAACCCTGGCCGCCACCGAGTCTTCATTCTCGACGAAGTCCACATGCTGAGCGCCGGTGCCGAAGCTGCACTACTCAAAACCTTGGAAGAGCCACCACCACATGTGGTGTTCGTGTTGGCCACCACCGATCCGCAAAAGGTCAGCGAAACCATTCGTAGCCGGACTCAGCATCTGCAGTTTCGATTGTTGCCCGCCAAGGACATCGAAGAGCATGTGCGATTCGTGGTGCAAGATGCCAAGTTGGATGTCACCCCGGAAGCCATCCGACAAGCCGTTGAGCAGGGAGGTGGTTCGGCACGCGACACGCTGTCGGCGCTCGAACTCATCGCAGCCGGCGGCGGCGAGGCCGACGTTTTCGTGCGACCCGAGGATGTCATCGAGTCGCTCATCAATCACGATGCGGCCGCCGTGCTCACCCAAGTGGGGGCCGCGATGCAACGCGGACACGACCCAAAGGCGTTCACCGAGCAACTCGTGCGCTTCTTGCGGGAGATGTTCCTGTCGTCGATGGCGCCACAGTTGGTGCAACTTGCCGAAGACCATGCTCATGTCGCCGCCGATATGACGGCACGGTACGGAGTCGCCTCGGTGGTGCGTGCAATTGAGGTGTTGGGCGAAGCATTGGTCGACATTCGTCGTGCACCAGACCCACGCTTGGTGTTGGAAGTAACCCTGGTACGCCTTGCCAGCAACGTGGTGGCAAACGATACGTCGTCGCTCTTGGCGCGTCTCGAACGATTGGAGTCGGGTAACGCACGTCCGCGCGATGTCACTGGGCCGATTCCCCGTCCGAAGTTGGTTGGGGCTGCGCCATCGCGCTCGACATCGACATCTACGCGACCAACCACAGGCTCAACAACATCGCCAACACCGTCGGTGCCGTCCGTCTCACAAACGCCGTCCACCTCACGTACTTCGACCTCTGCACCTACTGACGATCTCGTTGCAGCCTGGCCCAGCGTCGTCCGCACCCTCAAAGCAACACAGCGAGCGCTGTATTCCGCCGTGGAGGTCATTGCGGTAGAAGGCGACACGCTGGTGGTGTCAGCCCCGAGCGATATGCACAAGAAGAAGTGCTTGGAGTTGAAGGATCACGTCCACGCAGCACTCAGCGCGGCTGCGGGACGCCCGGTAACGCTTGACATTCGAGTACAGGAATCGCGCACATCCTCCAACAGTGCGTCGGGTAACACGTCACCAACATCGCGACACGCCAACGTTCCAATCGAAAACAACGATGCCGATGACCTCTCACACGCGGCCGACGACAATCAACCAGTGGAGTCGGTCGTCGATCAAATCGCCAAACAATTCCCAGGTGCACGCATCGTCGACACGTCGCAGAACTGAGCAAGCAGCGTGGCGTCTGCATATTCGCGATCAATGCAGGCGATGATCGATGCTCTCGCCCGACTACCAGGAGTTGGGCCGAAGTCTGCACAACGAATCGCTTTCCATCTCCTGAAAACCGATATTGAAGAAGTGAAGAAGCTCACTCGTGCCATCGAGGATGCTCGTGGATCGGTACGTTTTTGCGAGCGCTGCTTCAATTTTTCGGAGGCGCCGATGTGTCATATCTGCGCCGATGATCGCCGCGACACCAGCACGCTCTGTGTGGTGGAGGAGTCACGAGACGTTGTGGCATTGGAAAAGACCGGCCAGTTCCGGGGCCGTTATCACGTGTTGTTGGGTGCAATCAATCCACTCGAAGGTACGGGACCCGAACATCTGAAGGTACGTGAGCTGTTGTTGCGACTGGAGCCCGAAACCGTGAAGGAAGTCATCCTCTGTTTGAACCCCAATACCGAAGGTGATGTCACCGCGATGTACTTGGCACGACTCCTCAAACCACTCGGGGTGAAAGTGACGCAGTTGGCTATGGGACTACCGGTGGGTGGTGACTTGGAATATGCCGACGAAGTGACCCTCGGCCGTGCCTTGGTGGGGCGTCGCGAAGTCGGTGAATAAGGAAGAACTTAGCTAACGGTACGCACGATGAGTGCGTCGCCCTGTCCGCCTCCACCACAGAGTGCGGCGGCTCCAACACCTCCACCTCGACGCTTGAGTTCGTGCAACAACGTGAGGGCCAGGCGATTGCCACTCATCCCGATGGGGTGACCCAACGCGATGGCTCCACCGTTCACGTTCACCAGGTCGTCCTTCACGCCCAGTTCGCGCATTGACGCAATACCCACCGCAGCAAACGCTTCGTTGATTTCCAGGAGTGAGAGATCACCGATCGACATCTTGGCGCGAGTAAGTGCTTGTTGGATGGCACGACTCGGCTGATGCAAGAGTGACGCCGAGTCTGGTCCGGCAACCATGCCGTACGACACGAATTCACCGAGCGGGGTGACGCCGCGTTGCTCGGCTGCACGTTTTGACATCACCACCACTGCCGAACCACCGTCGCTGATCTGGCTTGCATTGCCTGCAGTGACGGTGCCACTCTTGTCGAATGCGGGACGCAATGCACCGAGGGATTGCATGGTGGTGGCAGCACGGACACCTTCGTCATCCCGCACGACAATCGGGTCACCCTTTCGCTGCGGCACGCTTACAGGAACGATTTCATCCGTGAGTCGTCCAGCAGCGATAGCCGCCGCCGCACGCGCGTGGCTTTGTAGTGCGACAGCATCCTGTTCCTCGCGCGGGATGTTTCCTGCTGCATAACGCTCGGTGCCCAAACCCATGAGGCATGCATCGAATGCACACCACAACCCATCCTTGATGATGGCATCGGCCAACTCCGTGTTGCCGTAGCGAAAGCCACTGCGCGCGCCAGCGGCGAGGTACGGGGCGTTCGTCATCGACTCCATTCCCGCAGCCACTACGATGTCGACTTCACCACTCGACACCATTTGGTCGGCCAGATATATGGAGTTGAGGCCCGACAAACACACCTTGTTGATGTTCACACTCGGGACGTTCATCGGGATGCCTGCCTTCACGGCGGCTTGCCGAGAAGGGACTTGTCCTTGACCAGCCATCAGCACCTGACCAACGATGACGTGGTCCACCTCGTGGGGTTGCACGCCTGCACGCTTCAGGGCTTCAGCAATCGCCAGGCCTCCAAGATCGGCTGCCGAGAATTCAGCCAACGAACCGCTCATCTTGCCAATTGGCGTTCGGGCCCCCGCAACGATGTATGAACCTGGCATAACGCCCCCTTTCACCACAGAGTAACGCTCAACAAGCCCTAGTCAGGCATCGAGTCAGTAGTTTCTACACGTGGACTCCATTCGCGACGCGATCAACAATGGATCTACTGGTGAGCAACTGGCTGCCATTCCAATTCCCAGCGCGTACCGCGCGGCGGTGATCGAGAAGCACGACGAAAAGATGTTCGACGGAGTGGCATCCCGAGACAAGGACCCACGCAAGAGCATCAAGTTGCGCGAAGTACCCGTACCCGAGTTGGCGCCGGACGAAGCACTCGTGGCGGTGATGGCAAGCAGCATCAACTTCAATACGGTGTGGAGCTCGGTATTCGAGCCGGTGAGTACGTTTTCGTCTCTCGGGAAGTTTGCTCGTGAGAGCAAGTGGGCCAAACGACACGACTTGCCGTATCACATCGTTGGAAGCGACGGTTCCGGAGTGGTGTTGCGCGTGGGGAGTGCCGTGCGCAACTGGAAACCCGGTGATCGAGTCACCATCCATTGCAACCATGTTGACGACCAGGATCCGTCTGCACATGACGACTCCATGCTCGGTGCGAACCAACGCATCTGGGGCTACGAAACCAACTTTGGTGGTTTGGCCGACCTCACGGTGGTGAAGGCAAACCAACTGATGCCCAAGCCTGCGCACTTGTCATGGGAGGAGGCTGCAGTCAACGCCCTGTGCAACAGCACGAGTTATCGCATGTTGGTGTCACAGAACGGTGCACGCATGAAACAGGGCGATGTCGTGCTCATCTGGGGAGCGACGGGTGGCATCGGCGCATATGCAGTGCAGTACGTACTGAACGGTGGCGGTATTCCTGTTGGTGTGGTGAGCTCACCCGACAAAGAGCGCATTCTCCGCGAGATGGGCTGCGAGGCGGTCATCGACCGATCCAAGGGCAACTACAAGTTTTGGAATGACGACAATACGCACAACGAAAGTGAATGGCGTCGCTTTGGTGGCGACATTCGTGCTCTCGTGGGTGAGGATCCCGACATCGTGTTCGAGCATCCAGGGCGCAGCACGTTCGGCGCATCAATGTACGTTGTGAAAAAAGGCGGCACCGTCGTGACCTGCGCAGCAACCAGTGGGTTCATGTTGGAGTTCGACAACCGCTACTTCTGGATGCGTCTCAAGCGATTGGTCGGCTCACATTTCGCCAACTACCGAGAAGCATACGAAGCCAATCGTTTGATCGCCAAGGGAATGATTGATCCGGTGATTTCCCAAACGTTCCCCCTGTCTCAGACGGGCGAAGCCGCGTGGCAGGTGCATCGCAACATGCACGAAGGCAAAATTGGTGTGTTGTGCTTGGCAGAAAGTGAAGGTGAAGGCGTGACCGACCATGAGTTGCGAGCCAAGGTTGGAGAAACTCGACTCCGTAGGTTCCGCCGATGATGCTCACTGAAATCGATCATGTAGCCATCGCGGTACGCGACTTGGCGGCAGCCGTCGACTACTACCAACGTGCCTTTGGCGCCACCATCGACCATCGCGAAGTAGTGGAGCGTGACGGGGTTGAAGAAGTACTCATGAAGGTGGCCGACAGCTACATTCAGTTGCTCACGCCAACTCGACCTGACTCGCCCGTGGCCAAGGCACTCGACAAGCGTGGTGAAGGATTGCATCATGTCGGCTATCGCGTTGCCGACTGCGCCGCAGCGCTCGCGTCGATGGTTGCTGCCGGTGCAACACCAATCGACACGGTGCCGCGTCCGGGCTCGCGTGGCACGACGGTGGCGTTCATTCACCCCAAGGGATCATTCGGAACGCTCATCGAACTCGTTCAGGAGTAACTGCGCTCCGTGACGACGGAATGGTTCGCCCTCGTCGGTGCGCTTGTTGGTGTAGTCGTGCTCATTTCATCGCAGCGACTCGTGACGCGCGTAGCACGCGATATCAGTGTGGCACCCGCGCGATTTGCGTGGTGGGCGTACGTCGGGGCTGTCGTTGTCGGCGCCGTGTCGCTTGCGCGAAACGAAAACGAGACAGCATCGTCGACGGCTCTCGTCGCAATCGTCACTGCACTGATGCTCGTGCAGGCACCGCTCGACCTCGTGACGCGGCGGCTCTATCGGTCAGTCACGTTGGTCGCGTCAGCAGCGACTCTGCTGGTGGTCGTTGTTGCCGCCAGGGATGACATCTCGTCTGCACTCGTTGCTCTTGGTGCGGCCGTCGTAGTGGCGGCGGTGTATGTGGTGTTGCACAAGGTGTCGCCGTCGTCGCTCGGTTGGGGCGACGTGTTGCTCGTCGTGCCGCTCGCCCTCGCCGTCGGCTATGTGGCTCTCGATCGTGTGGCGGTGTGGCAGCTGCTTGCGTCGGTGACGGGCGCCTTGCATGCGCTGGTTGCGCGACGGTTGCGCGGCATGCGGAGCATCCCCTTCGGACCTCACCTCCTCCTGGCGGCGTGGCTGGTGCTGCTCGCGAGCGTCTAGGTTCGGCGTCGTGATCGTCCACCTCGTCGACGGAACCTACGAGCTGTATCGACAGTTCTACGGCCAACTCGGCCGCCACTCCGACGAGCACGAATACGCGGGGGTCATCGGCGCCCTCTCGAGCACGTTGCAGTTGATTGAAGACGGCGCGACTCAAATCGGTGTCGCGACCGACCATGTGATTGAAAGTTTTCGCAACGACCTGTGGCCCGGTTACAAGACGAGCGAGGGAATGGAGCCCGAGATTCTCCGCCAGATTCCGGTGCTCGAGCGCGCGTTGCGGGCGATGGGCGTGACCGTGTGGGCGATGGAGGAGTTCGAGGCCGACGATGCGCTCGCCTCGGCGGTGCGCGTGGCGTGCGAAGACCGCCGCGTGCACCAGGTGCAGTTGCTGACGCCCGACAAAGACCTCGGTCAGTGCGTGAGCGGCCGGCGCGTGGTGCAAGTCGACCGACGCAACGGCTCGTTGATCGACGAAAAAGCAGTGCGTGAGAAATTCGGTGTCGGCCCCGAGTCGATCATCGACTATCTCGCGCTCGTCGGCGACACCGCTGATGGATTCCCCGGACTGCCGGGCTGGGGCGCCAAGAGTGCGTCGACGCTGTTGGCGAAGTACGGCGACATCATGTCGATTCCGCCCGATCACGCGCAGTGGGTGAGCGATGGCGTGAAGGTGCGCGGTGCCGAAAAACTTGCGGCCACATTGCGCGACAAGCGCGCCGACGCGGAGTTGTTCCGCATTCTCGCCACGCTCGTCGACACGGTGAACGTCGGCAACGTCGATGATTGGAAGTGGCAGGCGCCGACGTCGGAGTTTCTCGCGCTCACGAGAGAGTGGGGCGTGCCGAAACTCGGCGAGAGAGCCGAATCGCTTCGCCGACTGAAGTGACGGCCAGGCGATCTGCGGCACACTTCTGCGACCGATGAAGGCTGCTTCCTTCCGGACCTGACCTGATTCTCGGGCATCCGTTGCACAGGACCCGGCCGGCACCTCACTCGACGAAGCGACGGCGATTCAGAGGCTAACGCGCGTGCGCGTCGTGCGTTCACGCACGCGGCATATTCGCGTCGCGCGCATTCACGCTTACCGCGCATTCGCGCGCGTTGCGACTCAGATAGCCTGCCGTCGTTCAGGCGTTGCTCATGACGTCGTGACGATTCGGAGGGGTGCGAGAGCGGCCGAATCGGCGCGCTTGGAAAGCGCGTGAAGCGCAAGCTTCCGTGGGTTCGAATCCCACCCCCTCCGCCACGCGCCACCGGAAATTACGTGACGAACCCACAGATAGCGTTGCCAGACGGAAGGGTGCCAGAGCGGCCGAATGGGACGGTCTCGAAAACCGTTGTGGGTGTATGCCTACCGTGGGTTCAAATCCCACCCCTTCCGCCATTCTGTAACGAGGAACATGGGAGGCACACCTGGATCGCAGTTCCCGCCTGGCGGTGATTCATCGCTACCTCAACGCACTCGACGACCTCGGCTCGACGCAAGTCGATGGTCGCAGTGTGCGCAGTCGCCTGCGAAACGACCACGACGATTTGTGGTTCGCAAGCAGTGTCCGTGAAAGCAGTTTGTGGACGGATGACAGATTGTTTGAACGTCTCACGCTGCTGATCGAGAATCGCTCCGCGGTCGTTGCTTCAACGGCACGGGGGGTCGTACGTCGACTTCGTGTAACTGCCGCATGGTGTAGAGCCTTGGTGCACGCTGTGCGTTGGCGTCCTAGGGCGGTGTCTCGAAAGGTCGTGTTCGTGGAGTACCTACCGCCAACGTATGCAGTCGGTCAACGTGGCGAGTCTCAGTACTTCGGCAGTTTGCCAGTCGAGATTCGACGACTTGGGCACTCCGTTGGCTTTCTACATATTCACTCCGAAGGGCCGGTAACGAAGGCACCTCGTGCGATACGAAGGTTGCGCCGTCGGCTCACCTCAAATGAGATTCCGCATCTTCTGTTGACGGACTACCTCACCCTTGGTGTGTGGTGGAAGGCGTGGTGTTCATGGCGCACCCTTCAACGGCATGCACCGAGCGTTGCACAGATTGATACTGCCGTAACCCCCGATACCGACCTTTCTCGTATCTGGCCCACGTGGCGCGCGATGTACGACGAGTCAGTTCGAGGTACGCACTCGGTGCGAACGAGTTTGCTCTCCGCAATGTTTCACGAAGCAGTGCGCACGAACAGTGAAGCTTTCGTGTGGTTGAGTGCTTTTGAGGGTCAGAGTTGGGAAGCGTGTTTTGCACGAAATGTTGAGAAGTCCTCGTCTACGTGGATTCCGTATCTTCACACCATGTTGCGCCCATGGGACTTGCGAGCCCGCACGTTCGTGAAGGAGTTCCCGCCACACCAACTGGCGGTGCATGGGCAGCACGACCACAGCGAGCTCGAAGGTTTGCAGTCTTCTCTCGTTCTGGTGGAAGCACTTCGATATGGGCATCTCGACGCAACTTCACCGAACAGGTCTACGTTGCATTCGGATGACGCAAAATGGCTCGTTGTTGGTGGGGCGGAATGTGAACGTTCCAATCGCGAATTGCAAGCCGTCCTTACTGCAATGCAATCACAGCACGTGGCTCCGCAAGTGGTGATCAAATGGCATCCTCAGTGCGGGAAACCCAGCGTTTCTTTGCCCAACAATGCAAGAGTGAGCAATGAGCCTCTAGCTGCACTTATCAGTGACGCTTCGGTCGCACTCATGGTGGGAAGTGCAGCACCCCTTGATACATATTTGTGCGGAGTACCGTCGTGTTCGCTCCGCACACCATCCGGATTTTCGATGACTCCCGTGGAGGAAAGCGAGCACTTTCACACGGCCCACGACGGAAGTGACGCGGTGTCATGGATGCTCACGGCACAATCGGCACCTCAATTCACGCCGCCGGTTGAACGATACTTCTCGCTCGATGCCTCATTGCCACGCTGGCGGGCGCTTCTTGCCGGTGTGATTCGCGATTAGCAGTTTGCCAAGTACTGGCGAGCCCGAGCCAAGTCCTCCGGGGTGTCAATTGCAATACCCACGGACTCCACTTCGATCATTTTGACGCTCACACCGAGTTCTAGAAAGCGAAGGATCTCGATGTCTTCGATGTGCTCGAGGGGCGTCTTGGAAGTCCTCCCCGAAAACAGCTCGAGTGCATTCTTGCGAAACGCGTACATGCCGATCTGTCGTTTAGCTGTTGAAAATTCCAGCGACTTACCCGTGGGAACTGCACCTCGGCTGATGTACAGCAAGCGACTCTGTTGGTCAACCACCACTTTGGGAACGGTGGAACTTCGGAAATCTGCTTCGGTAGAAATCGTGGAATAGGCATTGATCACTCCGACGCTCGCATCGGCGTGTGCGACGGCGGCCAAGATGGAGCGAAGTCCCACCGGATCGAGAAACGGCTCATCTCCTTGGACGTTTACGAACCATTCAGCGTCGCTTCGTTGAGCAACCTCCGCAACCCGATCGGTTCCCGTCAGGCAAGACGATGATGTCAACCGCCAATTGACAGCGTGTAGCTCGCACTCGGCGACGATCCGCTCGTCGTCGGTAGCAACCAGAATCGACTCGTTCGGTACGGCTTTGCGAACTTGCTCGACACAGCGCAGGAGTACGGATTTTCCGCCGAGATCCGCGAGTGCTTTTCCAGGGAAACGACTTGACGCAAAGCGTGCAGGTATGACAACTACATACGACGATGGCAGTGGTGCACTCACAGAGGAGCAAACAGTGATCGCTGCTGCACCCGATAACTTGACTTGGTGAGAGCAGTTATCGGCACCGAACCAAACTGCTCGCCAAAAAGATCGAGAGTTTCCTGCATCATGATGTGCCTTGCATCGGTTTCGTTGTAGCCGTCGACACCGACAAGAAAGATTCGCTTGGCGTCCCCGTGGGCAATCAAACTCAGCGCGTACCCCGCCACGATTGGGTGTGGAATGATGGCGCCATCACCATCAAAACCAAGGTGCGCTGCTGCAACTCGGTAGCCAACATCGCGGTGTCGTTTCACGTTGATGCCCAACGACTCGAGCAATCCGCCCGGTGCAACCACTTCGCAGTCGAGTTCTTGCAGGGCCGACGCATCGAGCATCGCGCGCTCCGGGTGGCACACTGCAACCGCATCAACGAGAGTCATGTCGATTGGGAGATGCGCATTGAGCCCCACGACGAATGGTTGATGCTCTCGAATGAACATCTCGATTTCGGAGCTCTTTGCACGTGCTTCGGGACCATTGGCCACGATTAGCACGTCACGCGCAGTGCACCAGTCGTCGATGTTCTTCCCGCCCGCGAAATGCAATGGCTCACCCTGTACGGCTTCGGTGAGTCGGCGCACGTCGAAACTCGTGGCCCCACGTTCATTGAGACGGCCGAGTGCCGTGGTGATTTCCGATGGCGAGTAGCGATCATCCTTGGTGAGTTCCATTACGTACGTTGGGTGCACGGCGAGATTCGCTGATTGGAAGTAGTACAAACTCGATCCCCAGCCGTAGGTGCGCTTCAAATCCGCGAAGTCGCGTTCAACAAGGTTCACCAAGGGTTGCACGGTTGCCTTGGTGAGACCACGTCGCGCAAGTTCCATCACCAAGTACTCGGTGCGAACATTGCCTGGTCCACGACCCATGCCTTGGATGGTGGAGTCCACGATGACGGCTCCAGCATCTATGGCCTCCATGGTGTTGGTGAGCGCATAGGACATGTTGTCGTGCAGGTGGCACCCAATCGCAGAACCAAATCCATCTGCGAGTGCGTGCATGATCGGGGCGATGTCAGCCGGACGAAGTGAGCCGAACGAATCGGCGATGTAGGCATAGGTGACATTGAACGACTTGGCTTGCTTGCCAAACGCCGTGATGTGAGGCCGTTCGATTTCGGAGATTTGCATCAAGTTGAGAGCAACCTCGTAGCCGAGTTCACGGAGTTCTTCGATTGCTGGTCCGAGTTGGTCAACCTCGTTTCGATTGGCGGCGATACGCACCATCGACACCTGGGAATGATTACGGCGAGCAAAGGTGCTTCGAACGGCAACGCGCTGATCCGCAGACTGAACGAGCTCCTTCGCGTTCATCATCACCGCAAGTGAAAGGTGTCGAGGAACGACAAGTCGCTCGATGAACGCATCGGTGGTATAGGCCGTAGCACCGAGGTATTGGTTGGTCTGCAATGTTCGGAACCCCAACTCGACGACGTCGACCTTGGCTGCTGCCATGGCGTCGACGTAGCGCTTGACAAGATCGAAGGAATAGTCCCAGTCGTTGTAATAGCCCCCGTCTCGTAGGGTGCAGTCAAGTACGAGCACATTGGACGGTGCTCCCTGATAGGGACGCGTTGCCACGTATTCAGCGTACTGAGTTGGCTGGCGGTACTGGGCGTACCGTGGTGGCATGGATGATGCGTTCGCCATGCGCTATGCGCTCAACGAGGCACATCGTGCTGCAACCTTTGGTGATGTGCCTGTTGGTGCCATCGTGGTGTGCAATGGTGAGATCATTGCGAGTGCGTGCAACGAGCGTGAACATCTCGGTGATCCGACAGCGCATGCCGAAGTTCTCGCACTGCGAGCAGCTGCTCGCCAACGCGGTACGTGGCGTTTGGATGACTGCACGCTTTATGTAACGCTCGAGCCGTGCATGATGTGCGCCGGCGCAATCGTGAATTCCCGTGTTGGCACCGTGGTGTTTGGTGCAGCCGATTTGAAGGCTGGTGCCATGGGGTCGTTGTACAACGTCGCGGCTGATCCGCGACTCAACCATGAACCCACCGTGCGCCATGGAGTGTTGGCAACTGAGTGCGCAACCGTACTCGAGGACTTCTTTCAGGCTCGTCGCTGAAGAGACGTACCGACTGCATGCGTGCAGGTAGTTCACGCGATTACTTGCAGTAGGTTTCGTCCTTCGGCGCGGTGAGTGAGATGAGATAGTCATCCACCGTCGTGACAACGCAGGTGTTGAGACCGTATCCGGTGTGTCGATCAGCCTCAACGATGACGAGGATTCCCTCTTCGAGATTCTTTGCAGCTTGCCGAGTACTGGACAGCGGAGTGGCTGCATCACCCGTGGTGCCGATGACCACGATCGGTCCGGCACCCTTTCCGGTGACTTCAACCCGTGAGTCCACGCGGTAGGGCCATAGCGCGCATGCATATCCGTAGCCGAAGTTTTCACCGAGCCGCTTCGCCGCCGCAGCGAACTTGGGGATATCGGCATCGACGTCGGCAATGGTGGAGCCTTCGGGATCATCCAAACAAGAAATCGCCAAGAATGCTTCCAGCTCGTTGCCGTAGGTGCCATCAAACTTTCGCTGGTAGTAGTCGTCGTAGAGCGCAAGGAGTTGTGCTCCGTTGCCCTTCACCGCATTGGCAAGGGCAGTTTCAAGTTGTGGCCACAGCGTGTTGCTGTACATCGCTTGAACTACTGCGGTATAGAACACACCTTGGGTCACTGGCGTTCGATCACTGCTTACGACGATTGGTTCTTTGTCGATGTCGACGGCGAGTTGATCGAACAGTGCCGCAGGATTGCCGTTGTTGTAGATCTTGCAGGTGATGCGCTTGGCACACTCAGCCAGGAATGCGGTGAGTTGTTGCTCGAACCCTTTCAACTGTGAGACGGCTTGATCGAAGCCGTTCGCATTGGGGTCGGATGCTCCATCGAACACTGCTGCCCGCACGGTGTCGGGGAACATCGTTACCCATGTAGCGCCAAGCTCGGAGCCGTAGGAGAATCCAAAGTAGGTGATGGTGTCTTCACCAAGTGCACGGCGAATGGAGTCCATGTCACGAGCGGATGCTTCGGTGGAGATGTACTTGAGCATCTCGCCGTTGTTCTTCACGCAAAGGTCCACGAACTCTTGTGTGATGTCGATCATCTCCTGCTTGGCTGCAGCACCGTTGGGAGGGGAGTCGATACCGAAGAATCGGTCGTAATCTTCAGTGCAATCAACTGCCGGAGTGGATTCGCCGGTGCCGCGTGGATCCCAGCCCACAACATCGAATCTGTCGGTGAGTTGTGAGCTGACGTACCACTCTGCACTCGCCGCAACATCGGAGCCACCAAAACCCGGGCCACCAGGATTCACCAACATCGACCCGATTCGTTCAGCTGGAATGTCGGCAAGTCGGCGTGTGAGAAACAAAGAAAAGGTGCCGGCACTCGGGTTGCCGTAGTCGAATGGCACTGCCAGACGTCCGCATTCGAGCGTGCCGGACGGCGACGGGGTGTCGCATGGACCCCAAGTGATGGTGTCGGCACTGGGGACTGCAGTCGTGGGGTTGCCTTCATCGTCATTCGTGTCATCGTTGGTGGTCGCGGTACTGGCATCACCGCTCTTGATGGTGGGATCGGTGCTGGACTCGTACACCAGGCGCTCACTGCAACTCGCCATCACGAGCACTGTGGCAACCACGAGAACCAGACGTCGCATGGTCACCATGAGACCGTCAGCCTAGATTTGCGGGAGCACACCTCACAACGCCACGACACCCATGACCGACTTCGACGACATCATTGATGACAGCGCCAATCACACAGGCGACCGTATCGCTGACTCCGCCCAGAGTGTTTCGGAGCTGATCAATGCCATCAATGCCGTTCTCACTCGTCAATTTCGCGATGTATGGGTGTATGGCGAGGTGGGTAAGGTCAGCCAGCCAAGTAGCGGACATGTGTACTTCGATCTCGTGGAGGACAACGACGGCGAAAAACACGTGATCTCGGTCAAACTGTGGCGCGGTGTGCGCCAGCGGTTGATGCCCAAAATGCAGCAGCACGACATGGACATCGTTTCCGGGATCAAGGTGCGCATCCGCGGCACCCCCGACGTATATGGAGCGTCGGGACAGTTCGGGTTCAAGATGTCGGATATCGACCCTCGCTTCACGCTCGGCGACCTTGCTGCCCAACGTGACGAGATCATTGCGAAGTTGAAACTCGAGGGACTCTACGACCGCAACCGGCATCTGGCTTTGCCACTCGTACCACTGTCAATCGGCGTGGTCACCAGCAAAGGTTCTGCCGCGCACGCCGACTTCATGAAGACGCTCGAAGAGTCGAACATCGGATTCACCGTTACCTTGTGTGACGTTCGAGTCCAGGGTGATGGATCAGCCGAGCAGGTAGCCGCAGCAATCACGCTGTTGGGTAGTCAGCCACTCGTCGACGTGGTTGCAGTCATTCGCGGTGGAGGTTCACGCACGGACTTGGCCACGTTCGACAATGAGATCGTGGCGAGAGCCGTTGCAACGTGCAGAGCACCCGTGTTCACCGGAATTGGTCACGATGTGGACAAGAGCATTGCTGACGAAGTGGCTTGTTCGTGGAACAAAACCCCCACGGCTTGCGCAGTGGCAATCGTGGAAAGAGTGAACGAGTTCGTGCGCCAAGTGGACTCCGCCACACAGCGCATCGCCAACGTGGTGTTGGCGGCACTCGCCAACAGTGAGCGTCGCGTTGCCAACGCCGTCGGGCGACTGCGAACGCTGCGCTTGACTGCGTTGGATGCCGCAAAATCGCGCATCGATCTCTTGGCAACTGAAATCGCCGGTTTCGATCCCGTCGTTCTCATGCGGCGAGGTTGGAGCATTACGTACAACGCCGACGGCAAGGTGCTCAAGTCGGTGAAGCAGGCAAAACGAGGCACTGGCCTCACTACACGCGTTGCGGACGGCGCCATCGCGAGCACCGCCATTGGCAGCACACCATCGAAGTTCAACGAAGAGAATGCAAAGGAGTAGCAACAGATATGCCGCGAAAGAAAGACGACAACAACATTGGCTACGAGGACGCCGTCACCGAACTCGAGGAAATCCTCGATGCGCTGTCGGATGACGACATCAACGTGGACGAACTTGCCGAACGAGTCAAACGTGCCACCGAACTCGTGAAGGTGTGTCGCGAACGCATCGCTGCTGCCCGCCTGGAAGTCAAGGAGATTCAACTTCCCGAAGCATCCCGCTGACGCAAGCCGTCCTCCGGCATCCAGCAGGTTGCTGCTGGCGTAGCCTCGTCTCGTGACTTCGGCACCAGCATCGCTGCGCGATATCGCCACTCGTGTGGACAACCGGCTGCGTGCACTACTCACCGAGGAAGAGGCACGTTGGGTGGGTTTCGATGCAGATCTCGCCACCCCTTTTGCCGAACTCACGCGCATGGTGGTGGGTGGCGGAAAGCGTTTGCGACCCGTGTTCACGTATTGGGGTTTCGTCGGTGCCGGGGGTTCGCCCACGGACCCGCGAGTCATTGATGCAGGTGCAGCGTTCGAGTTGTTGCACGCCTTCGCACTCTTCCACGACGACATCATGGATGGCTCCATTGCTCGACGCGGTGCCACCACCACGCACGAAAGCATGCAGGCAGAGCACCGAGCCCGTCGCTGGTCGGGAGACGCGCGACGATTCGGTGACGGAGCCGCAATTCTCATAGGCGATCTTTCATTCGTGTACGCCGACATGCTCTTGTCGCATCTCGGCCCGCGTGGATGGCAGATGTGGAACGAGCTCCGAGTGGAACTCAACATCGGCCAGTATCTCGACATGCTCGGCTCGGCCCAGAACGAACGGCGTCCCGAGAAGGCGGCCCGCATTTGTCGGTACAAGAGTGGTAAGTACACCATCGAGCGGCCACTTCATCTCGGTGCGTTGCTCGCCGATGAGGCAACACCACTGCTTGAGAATTATTCGGCGTACGGCCTGCCACTTGGCGATGCGTTCCAGTTGCGTGATGACGTTCTTGGCGCCTTCGGAGATTCCTCGGTGACCGGCAAACCCGTAGGTGATGATTTGCGGGAGGCCAAACCCACACCATTGATGGCATTGGCAATGTCCCGAGCAACGCAGTCACAACGGGAGGTGTTGTCGCGTGTGGGTGTAGGCGTGCTTTCCGACACAGATGTGGCACGAGTGCAGCAAGCCATCGTCGATTGTGGTGCACTGGCAGAGATGGAAACCACCATTGAGCGGCTCACCAACGAAGCAATTGATGCAATCAGTGCCACATCGATCGATGCCGAAGTGCGCACGGAGTTGGTGGAACTCGCACGTTTCGTGAGCGATCGTCGAGCATGAGCTGGACGGCATGACAAGCAGGCCCATGCACGTAGTGGTGATTGGTGCCGGACTCGGCGGGTTGTCGACCGCGGCGTATCTCTCACGAAGTGGACACAACGTGACCTTGCTGGAGCGTGACGACATTCCAGGTGGTCGTGCAGGCGTGATCGCCTCGCACGGTTTCCGTTTGGACAACGGACCCACCGTGCTGACCATGCCCGGGCTGTTGGAGGACGCGTTTGTGGCCGCTGGAGCCAACATGGCCGACTACGTAAAGATCAAGAAAGTCGATCCGATGTATCGCGCCGTTTATGAGGACGGCAGTGAACTCTTGGTGCGCCATGGTCGTGAAGCAATGGCCGAAGAGATCGCCAAATTCTCCAACAAGGTGGAAGCCGCATCGTTCATCAAGTTCTGTTCGTGGTTGGAGGATCTCTACAAGGCGGAGATGTCGTCGTTCATCGACACGAACTTCGACTCCGTCTTGGATCTGGCTCGTCCGTGGCGTGATGGCTTGCGCCTCGTGCGAATGGGGGCTTTCCGCAAGTTGGACAAGAAGGTTGGTGGATTCTTCAAGGACGACCGTTTGCAGCGCATCTTCAGTTTTCAGTCGATGTATGCGGGATTGGCGCCGTACGAAGCATTGTCGCTGTACGCGGTGATCACCTATATGGACTCCGTCGAAGGCGTGTACTTTCCCGAAGGGGGTATGCACACGATGGCCACCGGCTTGGCTCGCGCCGTGGAGACGGCCGGTGTCAGCATTCGTTACGGTGCCAGCGTCTCACGGATATTGCGCTCAACGGGTTCACATGGATATGTCACTGGGGTGGAACTCGAAGACGGAGAGCGCATCACGTGCGACGCCGTCGTGTGCAACCCTGATCTCCCCGTGGCATATCGAACCTTGCTCGGTGGAGTTGATGCACCTCGTGCGGCACGTACTGGCAAGTACAGCCCAAGTTGTTTGCTCTGGGTAGCAGGTGTCAAAGGCTTGCCGCACTCCAATGCAGCGCATCACAACATTCACTTCGGTGCCGACTGGAACGGTTCATTCAAGGCACTCATTGAAGACGGGGTGCGGATGCCCGACCCGTCCATCTTGGTAACGCTCCACTCCATCGATACGCCCGGTTTGGCGCCCGAAGGTCATACTGCGTTGTACGTGCTGGAACCAACTCCAAATTTGGACGGAAAAATCGACTGGTCTCGTGAGCGAGATCGCATCGTGGCCGACATTCGTGAGCGGGTGGGCAAGCTTGGCTACCCGACCGACGTCGTAGTCGAGCGCATCTACGATCCGCTCGACTGGGAACGTTTGGGGATGGAACGTGGAACTCCATTCGCGTTGGCCCATACGTTCTTTCAAACTGGTCCATTCAGACCGAATAACAAGGACAAGCGTGTGCCCGGCTTGTTCTTCGTTGGTTCATCCACCGTGCCGGGTGTGGGTGTACCGATGGTGTTGGTGTCGGGAAAACTTGCGGCACGTCGCATTGCGGATTATGCCGCCCAGCGCGACGGCAGGTGAGTAGTGCCGAAACCGCCGACACCAACGACGCATCTGCTGCCGACTGGCCCCGTCACCCTGGCGCAGAGCTATGCGCTATGCAAGGACTTCAACAAACGCCACGGAACCACGTACTACTGGTCGACCAAGGTGCTACCTGCAGACAAACGCCCACACGTACATGCTCTGTACGGATTCTGCAGGTACGCCGACGACATCGTGGACGACCTTGGTCCCGTGCCGATTGCAGAGCGTGAAGCTGCACTCGCAAGTCTTGGCGAACGATTCTTTCGCGATCTGGCTGCGGGCGCCTCGACGGATCCGATCCTCATGGCGGTGGTGGACACCGTGCACAAGTTCCCAATAGACCCGGAGTGCTTCCGTCGTTTTCTGCGAAGCATGACCATGGACCTCACCGTCGAGAAGTACGAAACATGGGAAGACCTTCTGCACTACATGGATGGCTCTGCCGCGGTAATCGGCGAGATGATGCTGCCCATCTTGGAACCACACGACGCGGCGGCGTTCGGCCATGCTCGTGACCTTGGCAACGCATTTCAACTCACCAACTTTTTGCGCGATGTGAACGAAGATTTGGATCGCGGGCGCGTATACGTACCCCAGGAGGATGTGAGGCGCTTCGGGGTTGATTTGTCGCGACGGGAGTGCACACCGCAGTTCTCAGAACTCATGAAGTTCGAAATTGCACGTTGTCGATCCCTCTATGCATCGGCCGACAACGGCATCGCAATGTTGCCGAATCGATCTGCTCGGTGCATTCGCGCAGCACGGGTGTTGTATTCCCGCATTCTCGATCGGATCGAGCAACAGCAGTATGACGTGTTTGCCAAGCGTGCGTCAGTTTCGACCGTGCAAAAAGCCCTCATGGTGGCGCGACTGGTGCTGCCTTTCGGCAGTTAGACGTTATGCGGAAGTGATGCTGATGTGGGAGGACGTGTGAGCGCAGTCTTTCGTAGGCAACCTGCTGCATCGTTGTCATTGGCAATCACGGTGTTGGCGATGATTGCAACGCCATTGTTTCCACGCGGTGGCAACGAGCGCCAGCTGCTCGCCAATGTGGTGGTGCTGGGGCTGTTGGGTGTCGGCGTATTCAGCGCATGGGCGACCCATGGAATCCGGTCGGTGGTTGCCGCAATGTCGGTAATGGTGTTGACATTCGGAGTGGAGCTCTTGGGTAGCAGCACCGGTTTTCCTTTTGGTGAGTACGACTACACCACGGCATTGTCTCCTCGTCTCGGTGGAGTGCCACTGCTGGTGAGTTGTGCATGGGCGGCAATCACGCTCATCGTGCACGGCATGTTTCACCGTGCATCGTGTGCAACGTGGCAACGCGTGATGCTGATGGCTGCGTCCATCACAGCGTGGGACGTGTTCTTGGATCCGCAAATGGTGGAAGAGGGTTACTGGAAGTGGGAGACGTCATCACTCGCGTTTCGCGGCATTCCGTTGGTGAACTACGCCGGCTGGGTTGCGACGGCACTCGTTACATCGGTGACGGTGGTAGCGCTGTGTGGCCGAACGTCGACTGCACGGCACTCCTCGAACGGCATCGGCATTCCCCTGATTACCTATGCGACACTCACGGTGATGTACACCATCGGATTCGTATTCTTCTTTAGTGACAATGTCGTTGCATTCGTCGGTGCCATCGCCATGGGGTGGTGCCTCTGGCGCGCCGTCGTATTACGTGTACGTCCGATCGGTGCCGTGGAATGACCATCACCTGCGATGCAGCCGTCGTGGGTGGCGGAGTGGGCGGAATAATGACCGCCATTCGCCTGGCAGCTGCCGGCCGACACACCGTGGTGTTCGAGCGCAACCATGAACTCGGCGGAAAACTCACATCGCGGCAACGCGATGGCTTCACCTTCGATACTGGTCCGTCGTTACTGACGTTGCCGTCGTTGATCGACGATGTCTTCCAACTGGCTGGTACGAGCCTCGACAACGAAGTCACCCTGCAACGGTTGGATCCGTCGTTTCGATACTTCTGGCCGGATGCCTCCACCGTGACGTTTCGTGATCAACCGATTGCCACTGCCGAGGCTCTGGAGGCCTTGAGTCCCGGCTCGGGTGTGGAATATCTGGCGTTGCTTGCACGCGCTCGCACCATCTGGCAAGTAAGCGAGCGGACGTTCTTTGCCGGCGACATGGCATCTCCCTTGTCGCTTCTACGACGCATGCAGTCGCCACGGGACTTTCGACGTATCGACGCACTTCGTACGTTGCAGTCACGTGGCAAGCGGGCATTCGAGGATCCGCGACTCCAACAGTGGCTCGGACGTTATGCCACATACAGCGGATCGGATCCCGCACGTGCACCGGCGACGCTCGCGTGTATTGCGGCAGTCGAAGCCGACTTCGGCTCGTGGTACGTGCGCGGTGGCCTCGGAGCGTTACGCGATGCAATGGTGCGGGTTGCACAACGAGTCGGTGTGGAGTTTCGTGTGGGTTCTGAAGTTGTGGCGATCGAATCCACTCGGCGACAAGTGACCGGACTACGACTTGTAGACGAAGCAGTGGTGGCACCCGTGGTCGTTGTCAACGCCGATGCCGAACATGTGTATCGCGATTTGTTGCCGCATGCGAAACGTCTTCGTTCCGTGCAGCGCACCGAACGCTCCACGAGTGGCATTGCCATGTTGGTGGGAGTTGAAGGACGTACGCCATTGATCGGGCATCACAATGTGTGGTTTTCGCATGACTATCGTCGCGAGTTTGCCGACTTACGGGCTGGTCGTGTGCCAACCGAGCCCACCATTTACGGTTGCGTATCCAGCGTGACTGATGCATCGCAGGCGCCGACCAACTGTGAGAACTGGTTTCTCCTCATCAATACGCCAGCGGACACCTCCATCAGTGCAAGTGACCACGGACCCTGGTTGCTCGATCACTTGGCGTCAGTTGGCCCGGATCTGCGAGGCCGTGCTCAATTCGCAGAAGTCATCGGGCCACACGACATCGCGATGCGGTATCGCTCGCCGGGTGGTGCAATCTATGGCACTTCGTCCAATGGACGTAACGGGGCATTTCGTCGTCCAGCAATGCGAGGACCACGCAAGGGGCTGTATCTCGTCGGCGGCGCTACCCATCCGGGTGGTGGTCTACCGTTGGTAACGATGAGCGCGAGGATGGTGTCGCAACTCATTCTGCGCTCTTACCGTGAGCGATAGCCTGAAAGTTATGTCGGTTACCGTTCGCATTCCCACCACATTGCGTCCACTTTCCGGCGGATCGAGCACGGTGACGGTGACCGGATCCACCGTGCGTGATGTGCTGCAGGGCCTTGAAGCTGCCCATCCGGGATTTGCTGCCAAGTTGTTGGACGAGCAGGGGAATCTACACAAGTTTGTGAATGTGTTCGTTGCTGACGATGACGTGCGCTACTTGAAAGGTCTCGACACCGAGGTATCGGGTGGCCAAACCGTCTCGATCGTGCCGGCCGTCGCCGGTGGTTGCTAAGGATTTTGTCCACTTGAAATTCGTCGTCGCGGTTCCAGCGCGACTGGAGTCCACGCGCTTGCCGAGAAAGGTACTGGCCGACATCGGCGGCCAACCAATGTTGCGCCGAGTGCTCGATGGGGTGAGCAAGGCACCATCGCTGTCGGAGGTGGTGTTGTGCACCGATTCCACCGAAGTGGCCGACCATGCTCAAAGTTGGGGCTATCGCGTGCTCATGACCTCGCCCGAATGTTCCTCGGGTTCGGAACGAATTGCATCAGTCGTTGATCAGTTGCAAGGGGATGTCGTGATCAACGTACAAGGCGATCAACCGTTCGTTGATCCCAACATCGTGGAGTCCATGTGCGCTGTGTTTCGTGATCGGACACCAACGCCAGACGTAGTAACACCCGTCTATTCACTTCCTGAAGAAAAGCTTGCGAATCCCGACGTAGTGAAGGTGGTCGTTGGTGGGCAGCATCGAGCGTTGTACTTCAGCCGAGCGCAGGTGCCGCATGTGCGAGGTGTCGAGCCCAGCCAGTGGCAACATCTCGGGGTCCATTGGGGGCACGTTGGCATGTACGGTTATCGTTCCGAAATCTTGCGTCAGTGGTCACGCCTTGCGCCGTCGCGGCTCGAGAACGCCGAAAAATTGGAGCAACTCCGCCTGCTGGAAAATGGAATTACCATTGATACCTACGAGATCGTTGCTCATGTCCGAAACACGCTCTCCGTCGACAGCCCGGCAGATCTTGAACGTGCGCGAGATCTGGTGAACGGATGACTGCAACATCGCCACTATCGGCAGTAATGCTCGCCGAGGCCGAGGCCATCGTTGCGGCAGCGCAGCGTCTCGATTCGCGCGAGTCGACAGCTGCCGTAGAGATCCTCTTGAAGTGCACCGGAAAAGTGATTCTTACTGGTGTGGGTAAGTCGGGTCTTGTTGCACAAAAAATTGCAGCAAGCTTCACCTCGGTGGGGTTGATGTCGGTGTATTTGAATCCACTCGATGCGCTCCACGGCGATATCGGGGTAGTCGGTAGTGGTGATGTCATCGTCATGATCAGCAACAGCGGTGAAACCAGTGAGTTGTTGGCGATCGTGCCTTACGTGAAGAAGCGCGCTGCAGCGATGTTGGGAATTCTCGGCAAGCGCGAGTCGTCACTGGCTGGTCATTGCGATGCCGTGCTTGATGCATCAGTCGCACACGAGGCAGCGCCAATCGACCAAGTTCCCACTTCAAGTACGGCAGTCGCCATGGCAATTGGCGATGCACTGACGGTTTCGTGGATGACCGCCAAGGGCGTGTCAGTTGCCGACTTTGCAATGAACCACCCTGCAGGTGCAATTGGTCGTCGTCTCACCTTGATGGTCCGTGATCTCATGATTCCACTCGAGAAGTTGGTGATGGTGACCCCATCTGCCACCTTGCCCGAGGTGGTGGATGCTCTCACCACCCAAGCCATCGGTGCTGTGCTGGTTGCTCAGCCCACGAGCCAGCGCACATTGGACGGCATCGTTACCGACGGCGACCTGCGTCGGGCACTCAAGCGCACACCAGCTGACAAGTGGGGTGCAATCACCGCATACGAGCTAATGACGGCAACCCCCATCTTTGTGTCGTCGGGAGTCCCTGCGATCGAGGCACTCACATTGATGGAGCGAAATGCCAAAAAGGCAATCACCGTGTTGCCAGTAATTGACGACGAGAATGTCGTTGGCATGTTGCGTATGCATGACTTGATTCAAGCGGGGTTGTCGTGACGTCGTCCCTGGCCGCTCCTTCCGGCGTAGCGCCGATGCTCACCCAGTTGGGCAAGGGGGTTGTTTGTGGTGATGGGCAACCACTCGTACTGATTGCCGGACCATGTGTCATCGAGTCAGTAGCCGTAGCTGAACATGTTGCTGGAACGATGAAGGAAATTTGCGGGAAGCTTGGTGTCTCGTACGTCTTCAAGGCCAGCTACGACAAGGCAAACCGTACCTCGGTATCGGGATTTCGCGGACCGGGACGTGATGAAGGGTTGTCGATGTTGAGCAAGATCGGCGCAACGTTTGGATTGCCCGTGCTCACCGACATTCATGAGAGTGGCGATGCGGAAGTTGCTGCCAAACACGTAGATGTGTTGCAGATTCCAGCGTTCCTCTGTCGCCAAACCGATTTGTTGATGGCAGCTGCTGCCACTGGAAAAGCAATCAATGTAAAGAAAGGGCAGTTCCTGGCCCCATGGGACATGAAGAATGTGGTGGAGAAACTGCGTAGCGGGGGAGCACGCAATGTCCTGGTCACCGAACGCGGAACATCGTTTGGCTACAACACGCTCGTGGTTGACTATCGCGGCCTGCCACAACTTCGAGCAAGTTCTGCGCCGGTGATCTTTGATGTCACGCATTCAGTCCAGCAACCAGGCGGACAGGGCACATCTTCGGGTGGACAACGCGAGTATGCGGGTGCTCTGGCCCGCGCTGCGGTGGCAGTTGGGGTGGATGGTCTCTTCATGGAAACCCATCCCGATCCCGACACAGCACCCAGCGACGGGCCAAACATGATTCCACTACACCGCATGGAGCCGCTGTTGGAACAGTTGTTGCTGATTCGCCAAGCTGTCGCGGTGAGTGGCCCACAGCCAACTACGTATTAGGTCATGATTCGCGTCTTCATCGGCTACGACGAGAACGAGACGGTGGCGTACCACGTGTTGTCCCACTCCATTTTGCGTAATTCGTCGCAACCCGTATCGATCACGCCATTGGCGAAGCAACACATGAAGAGTTTCTACTCTCGCGAGCGATCGTCAATTGAGTCGACCGACTTTTCATTCACGCGGTTCTTGGTGCCGTATCTCAGTGACTACTCCGGTTGGTCGATCTTCATGGACTGTGACATGTTGATGACCGGTGATATCGCCGAACTGTGGTCGATGCGTGATACGAACTATGCGGTTATGTGCGTGAAACACGACTATGTTGCACGAGATGACGTGAAGTTCCTTGGATCCATTCAAACCAAGTACGAGAAGAAGAATTGGTCGAGCGTGATGATGTTCAACAACGCGTCATGTGCGGTCCTCACGCCGGAGGTGGTTGCGCAAGAATCTGGGCTGTTCCTCCATCAATACAAGTGGCTATCGAACGATGACCAAATCGGTGGGTTGCCAACTACTTGGAACTATCTCGTTGGCGAGATGACGATGCCCACTACACCCAAGTTGATTCACTACACACTCGGTGGCCCATACTTCGACTCCTATCGCGAGTGTGAGTACGCGAATCTGTGGTTTGCAGAGCGCGACCTGATGACTCACGCCGCAAAAGGCTGATGTGCCCACCGACAATGGTGTAGGCACCATGCTCTTTGCGCTAGCGGGGCCAGCCGATGCTGACAACATCGGCCCAGCAATCTGGTCGGTAGCGCGAGACGGAACGCCAGTCTCGGTGTATGTCGCTGATGCAGTGGTGTACCGGGACTTGCACACCATCTGGTGGCGTCAGGAATGTCCGAACCTCACGGTGGTCTCCGTGGTGCCATGTGGTAAACGTGGTCAGCTGCGAGAACGCATCGGTCGACTTCGATGGAACCGCTGGCGACTGGCACGAGCCTTACGGCGCAGCAATGTGCGACTCGTGGTGATGGAGTGGAGTGAAGGAATCGCACACCAGAGCATCTCGCCCCTCCGAACCGTGGTGCGATGGCTGTCGGCTGACGTATTCATGCAGCTGCAGTTCGTCGCCCGCGATTTGGGGATTCCAACTGCAGCATTGCCGCACGGGCATTCCACGAAGACCACCATCATTCGCAGCGAACACGTTCGGACGGAGATGGCAAAGCACGCCGGAAAGCTGCCGTTTGCCGACCGCGACTCGCACGCGGCATACGTCTTTGCTTCGGAATATCACCGAGAGGTGATCGTGACCAATTCCTCCATGAGTGGCGCAAATACCAAGGTATGGGGAAGTGCCAGATTCAATGACCTGTGGGTGGAGCGTCTCTACGCTGAGGCCCCACCCGCGAATCTCCCGCCGCTAAGCGAAAGCCAACGTCGTCGAGTGTTGTTCTTCGTACCGAAGTGGCAGAACTTGGTGGACAGAGTCGCAACCATGGAGTTGATTGCTGCTCTTGGTAGCGAACCCCAATTACAGGTGGTGGTGCGTGGACACCTACGGGCTGGTGATGCAGTACTCAGCGTTGCTGAAACGTCATTGCTCGGAGAATGCAATGTGGTGATGGTGTCAGATGGCGTGTCATCACCCAGCCTCATTCGTGCCAGTGATGTGGTGGTGGACGTGGACTCCAGCATTGCATTCGATGCCGTATTGAATGGAAAGCCGTACGTTCGCCCTCGATATCTCCAAGACTCATCGGTCCGTACCATTTGGGACGAACTTGGTGGTGCACACCAGACCGATTCGTGTGCATCAACAGTGGAGTTGCTCACCCGACCAACACTCGAACCAGCTCCTCGGGGTGCGGTGTTCGATGATGTGGTATTTGGTGGTCCTGGCGAGGCCGTACTTGCTCGATATCGGAATGAACTCCGAGCGCTCGCAAAGCTCTGACGAGCTAGAGCCGCGTTTGGATAACCCGGCCTACAACATCATCCTTGGGCAACGAGCGAACGACGAGTGATCGCTTCAGCCAACGATCGGTGCCGTCGTAGCGCGGCGTAAACGGAGTGCGACCATGGACGGCACGGTCGTTGTCAATGATGAGCAAGTCTCCCTGCCGTAACACCACGTGTTGAGTGCATACCTTTACGGCATGGTGTAGCTCAGCGAGTGCTCGAGAAGCACGCGTTGTGGTGCCGGACATCAACAACTCGTCATACACCAAGATCCAGCCATCGCGTGTCGCTGTGAGTGGCGTGACGGGGATCGTTGCATCGGGCTCACCGTTGGTCATGAAGCTTGGGTCGATTGTGGTGACGAACTCGTTGAACTGCAGCACATCTCGTGTCTCATCTGACAAGTGCGAGACGATGTCGTTGACGTCGGCATAAGTGGTTGCCGCTTGCGGATCGCCTCGCAAGCACAGCAACACCACATAGCGGGGTTTGTGTGGGTGAAATGCAGTCTCCGTGTGTGATCCGAGCATCACCTTCGATGAGGTCGACACCTGATGATGCTCACGTGTGCGTACAGGAAAGATGTCTTGAATCAGTGCGCCGTTCTGTTCGCGGTCGTATCCCACGGCTTGACCGATGTCGTCGGCGAAGTGGAGTAATGCGTGAGTAGCGCTGGGGCATGGGTCCGCTTCGGACTTGGTCAGCAATGGCGTGGGAGGCACGTGTCCGTTGAAATAGTTCGAAATCAAGGTGACCGGAGAGGCGCCAATACGGTCAACTGCAGTCGATGACGTATTGGTCATTGGCACGAGCGAAATCATGCTTTGAGTCTGGCGAGGGGACAACTGCGAAAACCGCAGAAAAACGCCGTACAATACCAATATGGCTTCGGAAACAGCAGATGTAGACCAAACTGACCGAGAAATTCTCGCGATTCTTAAACAGGACGCCCGAATCCCATGGCAAATGCTGGGTGACCGCGTGAAACTGTCTGCTAACGCTGCTGCCGACCGCGTCCGGCGACTCATGCGTCGCGGGGTAATCACCCGCTTCACCACCGTGGTCGACCAGCGAACGCTCGGCCGCTCCCTCAGCGCCATCGTGGATGCTCGCATCACCACCACTCCCAAGTTTGACGAAGCCCTGCGTCGCCGCAGTGACGTGGTGTGGGCGGCCCATGTGACCGGCGTCCCTGACGTGAAGATCATGGTGGCGTGCCAGGGAACCGAGGGTTTGGATGAGTTCCTGCAATGGCTTGCCAAGCAGGGCGCTACCGATACGCGGACCGACGTGGTACTTCGATCCATCGTGTAGTTGGTTAGCAGTCTCGTCGGTAGAGTGCTAACGCCTTTGGAACCCAAAGGCAACAGCATTACCCACCCATTCTCTAGGAGACGCTGATGCCCAAGATCATTCTGTTTGATGAAGCAGCCCGCCGTGGACTCGAAGCGGGGATGAACCAGTTGGCGGACGCCGTTCGCGTGACGCTTGGACCCAAGGGCCGCAACGTCGTCCTGGACAAGAAGTGGGGCGCACCCACGATTACCAACGACGGAGTGTCGATCGCCAAGGAAATCGACCTCGAGGACCCCTACGAGCGCATCGGCGCCGAACTGGTGAAGGAAGTTGCCAAGAAAACCGACGATGTTGCCGGTGACGGCACCACCACCGCCACCGTACTCGCGTGGGCCATGGTGCACGAAGGTTTGCGCAACGTTGCTGCTGGTGCCAACCCCATGAGCCTGAAGCGCGGCATCGAAAAGGCGGTCGAGGCGGCCGTTGCCAGCATCAAGTCACTCGCGAAGGAAGTCGACAGCAAGTCGCAGATCGCCCAAGTAGCCGCAATCTCTGCTGCTGATACGGAGATTGGTACCAAAATTTCCGAAGCAATCGACAAGGTCGGCAAAGACGGAGTCATCACCGTAGAGGAAAGTCAGACCTTCGGGATCGAGATGGATCTCGTCGAAGGTATGCGCTTCGACAAGGGCTACATTTCGCCGTACTTCGTGACCGACACCGACCGAATGGAGGCGGTGGTCGAGGATCCATACATCTTGTTCCTCGGCACCAAGATTTCTGCAATTCGCGACATGTTGCCGGTGCTCGAGAAGGTGATGCAGGCAGGCAAGCAACTCATCATCATCGCCGAAGACGTCGAGGGTGAAGCGCTCGCAACGCTGGTGGTCAACAAGATTCGGGGCACCTTCAAGAGTGTGGCCATCAAGGCCCCGGGCTTTGGCGACCGCCGAAAAGCGATGTTGCAAGACATGGCGATTCTTACTCGCGGTCAGGTGATCAGCGAAGAGGTCGGACTCAAGTTGGAAAACGTCACCCTCGATCTGTTGGGTCGCGCCAAGAAAGTGGTAGTCACCAAGGACGAAACGACCATCATCGAAGGTGCCGGCGACGAAGCCGATATCAACGGTCGCATCAACCAGATCAAGAACGAGATCGACAACACCGACAGCGACTACGACCGCGAGAAGCTCCAAGAACGTCTCGCCAAGTTGTCAGGCGGTGTAGCGGTGCTGAAGGTTGGTGCTGCAACCGAAGTGGAGCTCAAGGAAAAGAAACACCGCATCGAAGATGCAGTAAGCACCACGAAAGCTGCCATCGAAGAAGGCGTCGTTCCGGGCGGTGGCGTGGCTCTCCTGCGCTCGCAAGCTGCAGTCTTGAAAGCAGTGGAGGGAATGTCTGGCGACGAAGCCACCGGCGCACGCATGGTGGCCAAGTCACTCGAGGCGCCGTTGAAGCAGATCGCCGAAAACGCCGGCCTTGAAGGCGGCGTGGTGGTGGAGAAGGTGAAGGGCCTGAAGGGCGCTGAAGGTCTCAACGCTGCAACCGGCGAATACGAAGACCTCGTAAAGATCGGCGTCATTGACGCCGCCAAGGTGACGCGTTCGGCTCTACAGAACGCTGCATCAATTGCGGCGTTGTTCCTCACGACCGAGGCGGTCATCGCCGACAAGCCAGAGGAGCCAGCCGCGGGTGGTCACGACCACGATCACGGCATGGACGACTACTGACCGAACTACTCTACCTTCGCGACGCGTACCTCGCGTCGTTCGAAGCAACGGTAGTTGCCTGCCGCGATGATGTTGTGGCGCTTGATCGAACTGCGTTCTATGCCACAGGTGGAGGACAACCACATGATGTCGGAACGCTTGGCGGACGTGCCGTCGTCGATGTCCGCAAGGATGGCGAAACGGTCTGGCACACATTGTCTGCTGATGTTCCGAGTGATCTGCCGTCGGTCGGCACCGTGTTACGCGGCGAAGTGAATTGGAGTCGCCGACATCAGTTGATGCGCACGCACACCGCAATGCACATCTTGTGTGGTGTCATCTGGAATGAGTGGGGTGTGCCAGTCACCGGGGGCAACATGGAGCCACTCTCTGCACGAATGGACTTCGAGTTCGATCCACTACCCGAGGGATTTGCATCGCGAGTGGAGCTACTGGTGAATGATGCGATTACCCACGATTATCCCATTGAGGTCTCTTTCTTGCCACGAGACACAGCGCTGCAAGACGCCGATCTCATTCGCACCAAGGTGTCACTCATTCCCGAGCAGGTCAGAGAGATTCGCGTGGTGGACATCGTCGGGCTCGACAAACAAGCAGATGGTGGAACGCACGTACGATCCACCAAAGAGGTTGGTAACTTTCGAGTGGTGAAAACGGAGAGCAAAGGCAAGGGAAACAAGCGACTCCGCGTGGAAATCAGGTAGCGGTGACCACCACTGCCACGTCCCGTCGTGCGTGGCAGCAACTCGCCGACGATACCGATGTCGAACTTCGTGTACTTTTCGACACGGCAACCGAGAAGTTTCGGCCACGTGGAGCAATGGCGTTACTTGCTGTAGGCGGGTACGGGCGTCGAGAACTAGCGCCATTTAGCGACCTCGACCTTGTGCTTGTCCACCAAAAACGGAGTATTGATCAATCCTTTGTCACGGCGCTGTGGTATCCACTGTGGGACTCTGGGCGCAAAGTTGGTCACGCGGTACGAACACCGAGAGAGATGTATTCGATGACTCGTACCGACCTTGATTCTGCAACCGCTTTGGTGACGGCAAGGGTGGTGGCTGGTAACGAAGAGTTCGGTAACGAGATCATTGAGAAGTGTCACGCCAGATTGCGCAAGCAACGTGGCATGTGGCTCGCCGAGCTCCATGCGCGAGTGCTGCAGCGTCATGCGAGCGCCGGCGAAGTCGCATATCTCTTGGAGCCTGATCTCAAGGATGGTCTCGGGGGACTGCGGGATATTCATGCGATGCGGTGGGCGAATGCTGTTGGACTCGGCGTAAGTGATGCAGATCAGCAGGTTCTGGACGACTGCAACGACACGTTGTTGCGAGTACGAACTGCGTTGCACCGTACAACTGGGCGACCTGGCGATGTATTGCATCTGCAAGATCAACGCGGGGTTGCCAGCGAGGCTGGTTACTCGAGCGATGACGAACTGATGTCCGATCTGGCTATGGTCGCGCGACGAGTGATGTGGATCTCCAACGAGACCTGGGCACGACTCGATCCGCCGACCGACCGATCAGCACGTGCCACTCCGTTGGCTCCCGGGGTTGCGCTCGTGCACGGTGAGATTCATCTCGCCGACGATGCCGATCCGGCAACCGACCCAACCTTGGTGCTACGTGTCGCTACCGCCGCAGCGCGAACACAGCGCCGGATTGACAGAGACTCACTCGACCGACTCGGACGTTTCTCACGGACATGGCCATCACCATGGCCAGTTGGTGCCAGTGATGATCTTGTCGCGTTGCTACTCGAAGGGGAACGCGCGATTCCAGTTTGGGAGGCCCTCGAACAACGAGACTTGGTGAGCTGCGTGCTGCCAGAGTGGAGTCCGGTGCGCTGCAAGCCGCAACGAAATGCTTTTCATCGTTTCACCGTGGATCGCCACCTATGGCAAACAGCCGCCAACGCGGCGTCATTCGCTGACCACGTTTCACGTCCAGACCTGCTCGTAATTGCTGCATTGTTTCACGACTTGGGAAAGGGCTATCCGGGAGACCATACCGATGCAGGACTCACACTTTTCGCGGAGATTGGTCCGCGAATGGGCTTGAACACCGAGGATGTTCGTGTCGTCAGCAAGATGATTGAGCATCACTTGTTGCTTCCCGATGTTGCAACCCGACGAGACGTTTCGGATGCTGCGACCATTGCATACGTCGCGGAACGCGTGGAGAATTCGATGACGCTCCAGTTGTTGTATGCACTCACTCGGGCAGATGCGCTCGCCACTGGACCAACGGCCTGGGGAGCTTGGAAAGCTGAACTCGTGAGAACCTTGGTGGATCGAACGGAACTTGTCTTGGCCGGGAACCAAGTGGATGCAACGACATGGCGATTGTTCCCTGATGCCCCAACGTTGGAAATCATGGCGCAAGGCATTCGTCATATCCACGCCCGAGACAACGCAATCACCGTGGTATGCCCTGATCAAGCGGGACTCTTTACCTCGGTTGCGGGCGTTTTGGCAGTGCATGGTCTGGACATCCTTAGTGCCGAAGCACACAGTGACGAACAGGGAATGGCAGCCTCCAGGTTCCACGTTCGCACCGAGCCATTGGCTGGTTGGTCTGACGTGCTTCGTGATATCAATCTTGCGTTTGATGGTGAGATGGATCTCGACTTACGACTTGCCGAACGCGCAACGACGTATTCGCGTCGAAGACAGGAATCGGCACGTGGACCACAGCCACCAGCAGTGTTGTTCCACAGTGGGGCGTCGTCGAACGCCACCGTGGTGGAAGTGCATGCACCGGACCGCGTCGGTCTCTTGCGTGACATTACTCGGGTATTCATGCACGAGCAGCTAGATATTCGCCATGCTCGTATCGCAACCCTGGGAGACAACGTGGTTGACACGTTTTACTTGCGGGAGCGTGACGGCAGAAAAGTCGTCGGAGACGACCGTCAACGACGTCTTCACGACGTGCTGCTTGCGGCGGTGGTTGAGTAACGCTCGGGTACTGTGAACCAGTGTGAGCAATGAAAACAGCATCACCGATGCGCAACTCGCCCGCTGGAGCGAAACCCTTGCTGCCATAGCGCGTACCGGTCTGGCATTTACGCAGAATCTGTATGAGCGAGAACGTTACGAAGAGGTTCTCCACGTTGCCGCCGATATCAAGGCATCACTCGATGATGCTGGCGAGCTGCGACGCGAACAGCGTCACTTTGTGCAGGAATGGATGGACAACATCGGCGAGGGCATTCCTGGCTACGTCACGCCAAAAGTTGCCGTCGGTGCCATCGTCGGCAATGACGCTGGCGAGCTGCTGTTGGTCAAGCGACCTACCAGTGGCGTGTGGCTGTACCCCACCGGCTGGGCCGATGTCGGATACTCCGCGGCGGAGGTGGTGGTGAAGGAAGTGAAGGAAGAGACCGGCATCGATGCCGAACCAGTGCAGCTACTCGGCGTCGTGGACGGTATGCGGATGGGCTTTACCAAATTCGGAATGTATTTGCTGTTGTTCCATTGTCGAGCCGTGGGTGGTGAGCTCGTCCCACATCCTTTGGAAACCGACGGATGTGGGTGGTTTGTGCGCAATACTCTGCCGTCCGCCACGGTAGGCGCCGAGTGGTGGGCTGATCGGGCGTTCGCTGCAATCAGCGGAGAGCGGTTCGTTGCGTCGTTCGATGTTCCACGCACACCAATGTGGCGCGGCTCTGCGGCGAACTAGAGGTAAAGATTTAGTCGGAGTTTTGTTCGCGGAGGAACCGCTCAACTTCGTCGACGAGTTCTGCGGCCTGAGCGTCCGACGCTTCTTCGGCGAAGTCAAACTGCAACTGATCGTCAGTAACCTCATCACTCAGCATCATCCCCGAATCGGTGGCAGTTTCCAGTCGATCGACGTACTCCACCAAATCGTCATCTTCATTCACCAGGGAGTTCACCTGTTCTTCGTAGTGCTCTACCAGATGCATCACGGCACCAACCGGAGCAGGAGTACCGATGATTTCGCACGTACGTCGCATCAATGCAAGCGATGCCTTCGGGGAAGGCACCTGAGAGGCGTACGCAGGAACGGCCGCCCAGAGCGAAGCGGAAGGAAGAGCAGCGCGAGAGAAAACATCATGGAGAACTCCGATGATGCCGGTCGGACCCTCGTAGCGCGAACGTCGCAAGTTGTATCGCTCGATGAGGTCGGCGTCGGTTGCGGTGCCGATGAGTTGCACCGGACGCCGGTGTGCGACATCTGCCAGTAACGCTCCAAGAGTGAGAAACAGCGTTGATCCGAAGTGTTCTGCAATGGTCAACATGTCGCCAGCGAACCGCTTCCATTGCAAACTGGGTTCGGGTCCTAGGGACAGGATCACGTCACCACCAGCTCCGCTGACATGCCAGAGGGTGACCGTTGGCCACACGATGTTGCGCTCTCCAGACTCTCCAAGTCGTACGTGGGGACGGATTGTGGCGAAGTCGGTGTAGGGCTCGGGGCTGATCTCAGCCAGTGGAGTAGCACCCCAGCCATCAATGAGGTGACGCACTGCGCTCGACGCAGCGTCAGCTGCATCATTCCAGCCAGTAAACGCGCAGACGAACACGGGATTGCGTAGTGCGGGTTTCGACAACCAGTGCACGGATGCTGGAGTCGCCATTACGGTGTGAACGCTATCCGAGTAGTGGGTACAGTTGATATGCGATGACGACAGTTCAGGTTACGCCTGTCGTGACGGCGACGGTCGAGTTACTTGATGCGTTCCACAGTCTCATTCCGCAGCTATCAACATCGAGTTCGCCAATCACCATGGCAGAGTTGCAGGAGATAGTCGGCGACAGCGCCACTGTTGTGCTTGTTGCCCGCGAGGGAGGGGTGATTGTGGGTCTGCTTACGTTGGCCATGTTTCGCATCCCCACGGGCATGCGGGCGTGGATCGAAGACGTCGTAGTGGACGGTCGCGCCCGTGGCAAGGGAGTTGGCGAAGCCCTCAATCGTGCAGCACTGGCTACAGCACGGCAACGTGGTGCCAAAACGGTGGATCTCACCTCGCGTCCAAGCCGCGAAGCGGCGAATCGCTTGTATCAGCGCATTGGATTTGTCCGACGTGACACCAATGTCTACCGCTACGAGTTATGACAATTCTCACGGTGTTTCGTAGCCGTTTGCGACCCGAAGCTGAGGCTGCGTACCACACGCTCGCGGTTGAAATGTCGCAGCTCGCAAGCGAGACACCGGGTTTTCTCGAAGAGAAAACGTTCGTTGCCGGCGACGGGGAGCGCGTCACGCTCGTATTGTTCGCGGACTCATTCAGTCATGCAGCGTGGCGAGATCACCCGCGCCACCGCGAGGCACAAGACATAGGAAAGCAATCGCTGTACTCCGAGTACCAGATCTACTCGGCGCAGATTGACTACACCAGCACCATGGGGCGATAGTGCCAGGAACGCTACTCATATCTCTTGACTGTGAAGGTAAGTGGGGAATGGCCGATGACCCAAGCATGTTGGAGTCACATCCCATAACCGACGAGAGCCTGCGTTGGGCCTACTCGGAACTGTTCACCTTGTTGGAGCAGAACGAGTTGCGGGCAACTTTTGCTGTGGTTGGTCTATTTGTTGCAGGTCAGGATTCGACGCGCACACACCTGCGAGAGATGGCCTCCAGTGCTGCTTGTCGTGAGTGGTTGAAGATTCCAATGAAGGCTTTGGAGTCAAAAGCGATCGACGGTTGGTTCTATGAGGAGCTCCCGCGCCTGGTCAAGCAGTCGGGCCAACACGAGTTGGCATCCCACGGGTATTCGCATCTCCCGTTTATGTGGCAAGGCTTCAGCGACGAACTGGCACACCATGAACTTTCAGCTATGCAGAGGCTCTCTCTCGAGAACGCGTGGGGAATTCGTTCAATGGTGTTTCCTCGTAATCAAGTGGCTTTCACCGATCTACTTGGGCAATATGGAATCGAGAAGTTTCGCCCGAGTACGGAAGACGAGGGACTTACACATCGAATCCGGTCACTTCTCGGCGAGTTCAACGTCCGAGCAAGTGCTGAGACGTTGACTGCCGGTCCTGCTGTTCCCGCAGGAAGATTCATCAATTGGCGCTCGGGTGCGCGGCTTGTCGTGCCGCCGCCATTTACGACGTTTCGCTGGAAACGAATTCTGCAACATGCGGCAGACACGGGCAGATGTGCCCACCTGTGGTTTCATCCACACAACCTGATTACTGGCAAGAATCAAGTCTCATTGGTCGGTGACATTCTTCGAATGGCGGGGGATCACGTGCGTCGAGGCGACCTCAAGCCTCGTACATTTGGAGAATTGCAGTAGCCGATGACACGATCCGGTGGAAGCGTCCAGCTTGATGGCAACTTCCAGGTATGGAGCGGGCCGGCAAACTCCGACATCGTCGAGTTGATTGGTCAAATGTTCGCTCACGAAGGTGAACACCGGAGCAAGGAGCTGCTCCACTGGCAGTATCTCGAGCACTTGTCTGGTGCCGAGGTGTGCATTGCACATACTGCGGCCGGATTGTTCGAACAACCGGCAGCCTTGTATGCGGCGTTTCCCACCCGCTTTCGTGTATCCGGCCGTGTTGAGATGTGTTATCAATCGTTCGACACATTGACGGCGAGCGAGTTTCGTGGTCGGGGGCTCTTCACACGACTCGCTGAGATGCTCTATGGGCGACTTGCCACGAGAGGTGTTCCATTGGTGTATGGAATTCCTAATGGCGAGTCGTTTGGTGGATTCACTCGAAAGTTGGGCTGGTCCTCGCTTGACCCGCTGCCCACGTTGATGCGTCCTATTGGATTGCGTTATCCGCGCGTGCGGTTGAAAGTCAGGCGTCCCCGCACTCAGTCCGCTGCCGTTGAGTCAAGGTTTCACGTCAACGAAGTGGAGCAGTGTCCATATGAAGTTTCAGAACTCGTTGCCCGGTCGAGTTATCGGGAGCAAAGCGGAGTAATTCGCGACCATGACTATCTCACATGGCGCCTGGGGCGTCCAGGAAATTCCTACCGCATTTTGGAATCTCGTGATGCCACCGGGCGACTCACCGGAGTTCTGGTGTTCGAGCTACTCGCAAAACACGGTTGTTCCGTCGGGTACATCATGGAGCACATTGTTGACATCGACCATCCGCATCACGGCGATCAGTTGATTACTGCTGGTGTCGCATGTTTGAAGGCATCCGGGGCGGACGTACTTCTCGCGTGGGCATTGCCGGAGAACGCATCCTATGCAACCCTTCGGAGACACGGATTCATCAATCTTCCTGCTCGGCTATCGCCGGTGGAAATGCACCTTGGCTACCGGCTTCTCGACACCACTAACAAGGAGCTCAATCGATCCGAGTTTGCTTTCAGCTACCTGGATTCGGACACTGTCTGAAGTCTGTTGCGGAGCACCTTGCTATCCACGATTCGAACCCCGAACTTCAGTGACGACCACGCAATGACCAGCGGCATCATCAACCACGAAAGACGGGCGCTCTTTGCCAAGAGAAGTAACGCTCGAATTTCACTCCTGAACATCATCCACAGATTGCCACTCAATCCCACCCCACCATACGACGGGTTCGCGCAATGCACGAGTACCTCCGGTGTATAGGACGCGGGGCCGTACGTGGATGTGAGAGTCAGCCAGAGATGAAAATCCTCGGCATAACGAAGCGAGGTGGTGAATCGTTCTGGGATTGACTTGCGAACAACAACCGACGGGGTTGCACATCGGTTTCGAATCAGAAACTGCCTAAAGGCGAAATCTCGCCATTTCGCTCCCGTGGAATCGACTTTCTGCCATAACGGCTTTGCCCCGACGCTCCGGTCGTGACACGCCATGACCAATTCGGGGTATGACTCAAATAACGGAACCTGAATCTCGAGCTTCTGAGGGTGCCATACATCATCTGCATCGAGAAACGCAATCAGATGACCGCGAGCAATCGACCATCCAGCATTTCGCGAAACACCAGGACCAGCGTTCCTTGAGTTCGTCACGATGTTCAGAGGGACCTTGGATGCTTGAGCAAGTCGCTCAAGGACCACTCCAGTGGCGTCAGAACTTGCATCATCTATCACGATGATCTCAAGCACTGATCGTGTCTGTTCCAGGACACTCTGAATCGCACGCTCAATTGTCGATTCACCATTGAAGACCGGAATTACGACGGAGACGTTCAAAGACATCTTTACAACCGGTTACTGGTCCAGTTCCAGTATCCAAGCAGCTTCGTGATTGCTGTTCTGGGCGAGTCGCCATTCCAGCAGTCGATTCGTCTCAACATGAGAGGATCGGTTTTATCGTCATTAAATCCCCAAATACTGCAGGCCGCAGTGGTGTAACCAGAAGCTTGTACTGCTGATTGGATATTCGCAGGTGTATCGCCAAACGGATACGACATCGTTGTAACGGGCATTTGAACGATGTCTTCCAGCCAGCGCCTGGCCGCAGAGAGATCCTCCACTTGTCGAAGATGAGGAAGGGACGAGAGAGGAACATGGTGAAAACCATGAGCACCGATGGTTGCACCAGGCGTTTGAGCGAGTTCCTTCAGTTGTCGAGTATCCAAGTATCTCCGATCCCCGGACTCGATGAGTGCTGGGGAGACGAACACGTGAAAAGGCATCGCATGTTTGACGAGCAACGGCGCGGCTTTTGAGAGCGTGGTGGCGTAGCCATCGTCAAAGGTGATGGAGACACCCTCGGAAATGTTCGTGCCGAACGGCAGCAAAGCAAGCTCTGCATGGTGCTGACGTGCTTCATCCAATGCCGCAACATGACTGGCGAAGTTCTTTGTAGTCATGTTGTAAATGCCGTTGGTATCGCCATCCACCGCTGTGTCGATGGCATGGAACGTGGCGATTCGTCCACCAGAGAACACTCGTGGAATCAAACGACGATTGAAGTCGCTGGTCAGCACTGCAACAGATCGCTTTGTCTTGAACAATAGAGAAGACACGAGTATTCCTAACGCTAGTGGGAATACCGTGAGATGTGAGAATGGATCTAATGACATACGGCAACCAATTTGCACCCGGTGCCGTTATTTTGCGTGATCATGCCACTGATCATGCTCCTACCTTCTTGTCATTGATCGACGCAATCATCCAGCGCTCACCACTGCGACATGTCGTAACGCCAAGTGGAAAGTCGATGTCTGTTGAGATGACGAATTGTGGAGCGTTCGGTTGGGTATCGGATCGCCGAGGTTATCGATACGAAGAAATCGATCCGGTAACGGGTGCACCATGGCCGGCCATGCCACAGTCATTCGTAGACTTTGCGGAGTCGGCAGCTAGCGAAGCTGGATACCCGGGATTTCTACCGGATGTGTGTCTGATCAACCGGTATGTACCGGGTAATTCCATGGGTTTGCACCAAGACCGGGATGAGCGCGACTTCCTTCAACCGATTGTCTCGGTATCTCTCGGGCTCTCGATCAGATTCCGAATGGGTGGGACTCGTCGCGCTGGGAAAACAGCGAGCACGATGCTTCATCATGGTGACGTCGTAGTGTTTGGCGGGTTATCCAGACTGGCGTTTCATGGCGTCGCAGTCTTGCGAGATGGATACCATCCGTTGACCGGAAACTCGCGATTTAATCTGACGTTTCGACGAGCGTTCTAGCTTTATTGTCGGAGATGCGTAACGCCCGCCGTCGTTGGAGTGCGTTCACCACACAGAAACCCATCACCGACATGAATGGCACATTTTGTCGGAATGAATTGAAGTCAGTATTGGTAACAAGTCCGACATAGATCGCAAAGCTCCACAGCGTCCATCGCATGACTGGAGAGGCGTCTCGCGAGGTCAACACAAGAAGGGTGAACGCAAGGGGGATGAGGATGGTTTCGCTGAAGAGGAGACGCCCGAGAAGCAACTGGACGAGAGTGAATTCGATGGTGGTGTCGTAGGCGGTAAGAAACTGCAATCCAACGTAGTTGGAAGCGATACGTAGTACGGGTCGAAGTCCGAACTGATGACCGAACACGCCTGAGGTTCCCGTTTGGTATTGGAACCCCACCGTAAAGAGCAGATAACCGATGACTGATCCGCTCGCAATTGCGGTGGCGGCCCGACCCGGAGACCAGTTTCGCCTTCGTGAACTCTGCTGCGTCAGGAGAGTACATAGCCAACCGAAGCCAATGGCGACGGCCAGATGTGGTCGTAGAAGAACCAGCATCAGTAACGATGTTCCACGAAGAGCTGGAGACTTACCGACAAAGACGAGGAAAGTAAAGAACATCATCGAGGTTTCACGCTGTGCCAAGGAAGAGAAGAAGGTCCCCGAGAATGGGATTCCAGTCATAAAAACGAGGGTTGCAAAGCCAGTGAGGGACCGTATACGTGCGTGTTGCAAGACGAGCTGGGTTAGCCCGAGTAGAAAGAGCAACGATGTTGTCTTGAGTGCAAGTGCAGTATCCAGTCCGGCACTCGCGAGCAGGACTGCGGGAAGCGTGAACGGAATGCGGGCAGACGAAATCCACCAGTCGATGTCTGCTGAGACGGCTCCTGACAGGAAAGACTCAACCACAGTGAAGAAGTGACGCTGGTCATTGGAGTAGAACTCGAGCTGACCGCTTTGCCCGTAGCGCAACAAAATAACGAAATTGAGTAGGACCCACCCCAGAACCTGCAAGCGATAGACGAAGTTCATCCGCCAGACGAGAGCAAGGATCCCTAGGCCAACTATCAGTAACTGGACTACGTACATGTTGTGAGGATTCACGGTTGGGTTTTCAGCTGCTACTCGTACGTGTCATATGAATAATGTGTTCAACGCTACGTCGTGCAAGTTTCGGGAGAGAGCAATGCCACTCTCCGAGATAGCGAAAATCTCGACCACCAGCACCATGTTTGAAGTTGTAGACCCCGGAGTTTCCTTGCTGATCAACGCCCCCGAAGTCATAATATGTGCAGCCCAAACTTGCGAGAGTTTCCAAAAGTCCATCCGTCGCCACATGGGATGCGTAGCACTTACGACCCTCGTACGAAGTGGCGGCCAAGATGTCAAAGGCAACCGAGCCGAGATTAACGGCAGCTCGGTAGGACAGCGTCTTGCGGTCGGGAGAAATCGCACGCACGATGCACAGCGAATCACCGAATGAGGTCGCGAACTGGGAGAGTAACTCGGGGCTTGCCCTCCAGTCAGCAGAAAATGACTTCTTGAGATCAACGACGTCCCGATACATCTCCGCCATCAGCGAGTAGTCGGGAGTCGTCCATCGTTCGTAGTAGATTCCTCGTTGTTCGCCACGACGAAGATTTCGTGACCAGTTTGATGAATACTCGGCACGAAGCTGATCATGATCTGCGGTCAGGCTGCGTACGAGAGTTTTGCCACTCGACATTGCATGGCGAGATGTTGTCCAACCTGCACCTAGGTATGCCACTTCATGCTCTGAATCAAATTCTCGAAAATCGGAAATCCTCAAGTAGGTGACTCGACTACCCAGTACGTTACGCAGGGCCATTGGCAGTTCTGCGAGATGTGTTGGAGAGCAAGAACCCGCGAGTCCTCCTGCTGACCAACAGACCGCCAGGAGTCCGATTTTGTGTTTCGTCAAAAACTGAACTGCAGCTTGTTCGTTCTCCAATACGAATCGAACCGGTTGCCAGCCGTCAGCTACTCGGAAGTTGGCCCACGCTGAGCCCTGGAATGGAGACTTCGGAGAATGTCGTGAGACGATGTCGTCCCATGCTGCATCGTCATGCGTGAAGTGCGCCCAAGTCATTGAATGAAGTTCACCAATTGCAAAGTACGAAGCAGTGAATCGGTTGGAATCTGACAACGTTGTGGTAGGTGAGGCCACGACATTGTTTCACCGAGTCGCCGCCGTTGAATCTGTCGACGGAATCCCTTTTCGTCACCGTTGATTCCGTAGAAGGCGAATCCTTGCGGACTTACACCATCGGGGAGGCTGTCAAAAACAGGAGTGATGTTGTAGTGACGTGCCAAATCAGCGGATTGCTCGAATAGTGTTCGTCGACGTGCGATTTCGGTGTATTGATCAACCTCCATCATCATGTCCAATGATGATGCATGAACCGATTGACAGCGTGGTAGTTCGAACTCTTCGTTGGGGTTCTCTATGATTGCTGCTCGACCAACAATGCGTCGACCCAGTCGAGTGGCTACTCGAGCCATCGACCTCATGGGTAGGTGGGTTGTTCGTTCAAGTTGGCTTGCTCCCCGTCGAAGCCTCAGTGTGAAAGAGATTGACTCATCCCGTGGGCGAAGTGGTTCGGGAAGAGCGGCGTAGTCAAGGTGTTGGTTGCTCTTCCAATGTAGAAACGCTCCATCCGGAGAGAGGATGGTCTTTCTGAAACTGGTGATTCCGAGAGAAGTCCGAGTTCCAAGCGCAACACCAGATTCGTCTGTACTCAACCACCCATGGGCGTTGTCTTCGATAATCACTGAATGCTTGTCGGTGAGTTGCTGCTGAAGTTGTTCGAGATCAGCAGGGAACCCGAAGTAATTCACCGCAATAACAGCTCGTGCGGGTGGCAGCTTGATGGATGGGGGAACTTGGAGGTTCTCATCAACCTGGTAGAAGACCGGAACTGCTTGAACTGCCTTCAATGACGCCAACACATCCCGACAAATGAAGTGCGGGAGCAACACGGCATCCCCGGGTTGCACGCGTGCCATTCGCAGTGCAGCTACGAGAGCATGGCGTGCGTAGGCGTAGTACATGCGATTCATGATTGGAATCTCCGCGTGATCCACCCGGTAATGGTGGTGGCAAGAAGAACGATGACTCCAGCGTACGTGCGTCGAAATAGCGGCCACATGAGAAATGCGCTCGTGAAGTGTGACCAGGCGTCGCCAAAGTTACGACTCCTGGAGTGCGCACGGCCGGCGGAGTAGTGCGACACTGCAGCCCGTCGCCGAACGACCCACCACGAGGTGATGTTCGTCCGAGCAAGGTGATGTTCGACCACTGCCATCTCAGCGCGACAATTCCGCTCCACCGAAGCGCTTGCACTCGCGGAATGGATGCGAAACACACCGAGCACCTCCTCGAGAAGTGCGAACGTGTACCCCTGCTCGGCGAGTCGCAGCCAGAGGTCGTAATCCTCCGCGGTGATGAACGCTGGATTCACGGAGAAACCAGCCACGTGTTGGAACATGGAAGTCTTTCCGACGACGGCGGAAGTGGAGAGGCAGTTGCCCTTGAGCAACAGTTCCAGATATCGAGTGCGCGACTCGGGGCCATAGGCAACCGTGCGGGTCGAAGAACCATTGCGCCATTCCTCAGCGTGGCATACGAGGTCGGCACCCGATTCAAGTCGTTCGATGCAGCGTCTCAGTTTGTTCGGGAGCCACCAATCATCGGAGTCAAGAAAAGCGATGTATGTGGCACTAGATCGAGTGATTCCAATGTTGCGTGAAGCTGCAATGACGCCATCGTTGGCGAAGTCGATGATGTTGATGCGAGGATCTTTGAAGTCTTCTACCACTGCTCGGGTGTGATCCGTCGAAAGATTGTTGATGACCAGTGCGTTCCAATGCTCGTAGTCCTGATCAACTACTGATTGCAGCGCCTCCCGCAGAAAGTCCGCTTGGTTGTACGTAGGAATGATGATGTCGACGCTTGGCAGTGGGCTTGTCACGAGGAATGGTCACCAAATTCCTGGTCAGCGGCACGAATGAGCTGATCGAGTTCACTTACAAGGTTGTCCTGCATCGAAATGCCAAAGGCGCGAAGAGAAGTGTCATTGAAGGTAAATGGTTGGTGGTGTGTCATGTCGGTACTGCTCACCTCTACGGTAAGTGACTTCCCGAGGAGGAGTTCAGCGCGGACCCGTACGAGTTCGGCGACCTCACGGAGCTGATACGTTCTCGGTCCTGCGAGAACATACGTTCCTGACGGAACGTTGTGGGTTGCAACCTCGGCAATCACGCTCACCGCATCACTCAGGGCCAGGAAGTTTCGATACCCAGTGCCATTGGAGTGCAACACCAGTCGATTCGACACAACGGCTTGCCGACAGAGATCGTGGACGAGCAAGTCCCATGTGGCGGGCTGAGTCATAGCGGGAATACCGAACGTATTGGCCATACGGAGTACCACCCGCGTCATCGCAGTTGTCTCACTTTGGCGAGTCAACTCGTGTTCCAACTGCAGTCTCGATCGACCGTAGTCAGTCGCTGGCTGTGGAGTCGTGGAGCCGGTAACGGCACCAATGAGAGCACCGCCATACACGTGGATAGAGGAGATGAAGATAAAGCGCGACACACCACTATTGGCAGCATCTCGGATGAGTTCAATTGATGCAAGTCTCTCTGCTTCGAGTTCGCTGGCTGTCGGCGGCTGCGATGTTGAGTATCCGCGTGTCGCAAGATGAATGACTACATCCGCACCGTCCAACGCCCGGCGACGTACTGACTCATCGCGCAAGTCGCCAGTGGTAGTGGAGTGGTTCGCAGCCCACGCAGGAAGGGGGGATTGGTCGCGAAGGTGGGGACGAACGCGGTGTTCGGTTTCGGTACAGAAGTACTTGAGTAGACGTCCACCAACGTGTCCGCCGGCACCAGTAATGACGATGAGACGATCGTCGGCCACTCAGTCGCGCCAGACGTAGGGGATCTTGGCTTCAGTTAGGTCTTGGCGATCTGCTTTTGAGGGGTCGTGTGGTTCCGACGAGCAGTTGGCAATGAGTGCTTCAACCGAACCCACATTGTGGAAGGCGAACCAGACTCCCGGAGGGATGGTGAGCAGTTGGTAGTTGGACTCCCCAAGCGCGATATCCCAGGTAACACCCTTGGAAGGGCTAGCTGTGCGATCGTCGAAGAGCGCAAAGAGCACTTGGCCTTGTGGAACTGCAAGTTGCGAAGTAGCCGAATGGTGTTTGCGCCACGCTTTGCGTTGTCCAATCGTGACTCTCGAGAAGTACATCTCACCAAATCCTGCGAACGTCGGATCAGTGGACTTCAGCATATGCAAGACCGCACCACGTTCGTCGGCGATGACTTGAAGAGTGGAAAGGCGTACGCCATCGATCATGAATGCCACTTATGGTCGCAAAGACAAGTAGTCCGTGATATTGCTCTTGGTGAGCATCTCCACTGACTGGCCGGCGCTCCACCCTCGGTACCAGTCAACGGTGTGATGCATGGTGTCGTGAAACGACCAACGAGTGCTCCAGTTGAGCTGGGTGTTGGCCTTGCTGCTGTTGAGCTGCAACAGTTGGGCTTCGTGCATATTGCTGTGGTCTGGAGTGATATGAACTGCATCGCTGGCACCCCATCGTGATGCAACAAACATTGCTACTTCTTGAACCTCATGAACGGCAGTTTCTGGTGGACCGAAATTCCATGAGCTACCGGTTGGCGCGGTGCCATCTTGGAGTGCTACCGCAAGCCGGATATACCCGGAGAGTGGTTCCAGTACGTGCTGCCAAGGCCGCGTTGCCCGGGGGGAGCGGATATCAATCGGGGACTTGTTCTGAAGAGACCGAATGCAGTCGGGAATGAGTCGATCCGGCGACCAATCGCCGCCACCTATGACGTTGCCAGCTCGTGCACTCGCGATTCGCGGAGCATCGGGGTTGTTGAATGTGGAGTTGGCGTATCCAGCAAACACCATCTCCGCTGCAGCTTTCGAAACGCTGTATGGGTCGATCCCACCGAGTTCATCGGTTTCGACGTAGCCGTGCTGTTGTTCCTTGTTCTTGTAACACTTGTCTGAGGTGACGAAAACCAGCGTGGATACAGAGTTGCTCTGTTTCACGCTCTCCAACACATTTGCGGACCCCAACACATTGGTAGAAAATGTCGCATGCGGATCCGCATAGGAAGTTCGAACGAATGCCTGGGCGGCGAGATGGAAGACAACCTCGGGGCGACTCGCCGAAACTACTGCTTGAAGATTGGAAAGGTCACGAATGTCGCAGTACCTACTATCGACGTGTTGATGGAGCTTCAGTAGCTCGAAGTGTGATGGCGTGGTGAGTGGGGGAAGCGCTACTCCAGTCACGCTTGCTCCTGCCTGAGCAAGCATGTAGGAAAGCCATGATCCCTTGAAGCCCGTGTGCCCGGTGACGAGCACTCGTCGACCGGAAAACGTGGTGAGATCTGCAGCTAGTGACGCCACGGCGCCTCGTTCCTGGAATCGAGGTCATTCAGTAACTCCCAGTCGCGGTAGGTGTCCATGCACTGCCAGAATCCTTCGTGGGTGTAGGCCGTGAGTTGACGTTCGCTGGCCATACGTCGCATCGGTTCGGCTTCAAGCACGAGGTCGTCGCGGTCGCTGAGGTAGTCGAACACTGATGGTCGGCAGACAAAATAGCCACCTGAGATCAATCCCGCAGAGGTCTGTGGCTTTTCGTTGAAAGAGATTGCAATACCGTTGGCATCCACTTCCACCTCGCCAAATCGGCTGGGTGGTCGCACAGCGGTAAGCGTCATGGCAGAAGTGTGCGCTGCGTGGAACTCCACGACATCGTCAATGGGCACATCGGAGACTCCATCACCGTAGGTCAACAAAAAGTCTTGGTTTGCAACGAGGTTACGAATCTTGTTGACTCGTCCTCCGGTCATCGTGTTTTCGCCTGTGTCGGCGAGAGCCACTTCTACCGAAGTTCCACTTGGAAGCACAAAAGCAACCTCTTCCACTGAGGAACGCCCTGTGCCACCAAAATGCTGCCGAATCACCTCACCCAAGTAGCCAAGACACAACACGAACTCTCGGTATCCGTAGTACGCGTAGTGCTCCATGATATGCACCACGATTGGTTGAGAACCGACGGGAATCATTGGTTTGGGGACGGTGTCGTCAACACCACGAATGCGAGTGCCTTTGCCGCCGCAGAGAATGACAACCTTCATTGAAGACCTAATTCTGCCGAAAGTAAGTCATGAAAAGTTCGGTTACCCGGATCGATCACCATAAGTCTTGGGGTGAGTTCTTGATGAATTGAGCTCCAAACATTTTCAGGCAGATCAAGAAACTTCTCGGCAAACAGCTCAATCTGCTCTTGGTTCGTGGCAGATGTCCAACAAGAACCATCCTTCGAAAGTGCTAATGGGTAACCGAATGTCATGTCAGATGTTTCAATCCCCATCGTGAGAAATCGATTCGAGACGAAGCCAACCTTCTTTCCCGCAGCGAGCATTTCGTAGCCTAATGTGCTATCCACCGTAAACAGATAGTCATAGGTATCGGCCACTTCGTAGCCCGATCCCTTTTCATGAGCGATGACGTCAACACCGTGACAGCCTTGTGCCTGTGAGAAGTAGTCGCGCTCAACTGAATCATTGATTGAGCGTTTTCCAATGATGGAAAAATGCATGGCCCGACGGACTGCGACGTTGGACAGTGACCGTGCCACCAAAGCGTCTACGGAGAAATAATCATGGTAGGTGACGTTTTGTTCATTCACCTTGACAAACGTTGATTGATTGTTCCAAACCGATCCACCAGGGATATCGGATCCATTCGGAAATGAGACGATCAAACCGATTCGTTGATGAGTAGTGTTCCGAGATCGGCCTCTCGAGGTTCGTTGTGACAAGTATCGGTTGAGTCGGAAGCTTCCCGACTGAATGTATTCTGCATCCACGTATCGGGACAGGAGTTCTGCGGAGCTCTCGCCAAACGTGAAGTACTTTGTGGCTTTTGGTTTTTTCGAAAGGGCCAACTTGCTGAGATTGGTCAAGAAACCAACTGACTGAGCCGGAGCAACGTCGTGCCGTATACCATTCTGAAGACACCACACTGGAGTGTCTATGTAGTGTTGAAGTTGGTACGCCTCACTATTCGTGTCGTTCCATACGAGAATCAGTCGTGCACCCGCTTGTTCTGTAAATGTCTTGTAGTAACCCCAGCGACTGAATCTCCCTCGTGAGATGGAGCGGAGAAGCACACGGAGTAGAACCCTTTCACCTACCGAGGGCATGCAAATCAAATTGATCTGACTCCCCAGCGATTGAAGCGCCGAAGTGGTTCCAGAGAACTGCAGCACGGAGGATTGAGGTGGCCGCTCGAGGCTGACTCTCGTGAGGACACCAGTGAGTCGTCGAAGCAACGTCACTCAGGCCTTAAGGGTTGCGCAGATGGTATTGGCGAGGTCCAGATCCTCCGGACTGTCGATTTCCAGGCTCCGAAGTTGCGGCATCTCCACAAAGCCGATCCGTCCGAAGAAGCGATGTCGGTGTTGACGGAAACCCTCGATGCTCATACCGTACGCTGCACCATTCTCGACAAACTCCCTATTGACGAGGTCTTGGCGCCGGTGCCGAACGGAGCTGTCATGGTTGACACCAGTCAGGGATCCATCCGATCCGGATCGCCAAAGGAATGAATGCGATGCAGTTACGGTGAGTGCCGTATCAAATGTCTGACACGTGGCGACCAACATCCGTAAGTCTGAGCCAGCAATAAAAGCGGAGGTGGGCTGAATCATGACCAGCGTTCCAATTCGTGTGCCGGTTGCATCCAAGAAATGCGAGATTGCATCCTCGCTCGGACTGGTGTCCAAGGAGAGCTCTGGTGGCCGCTGAATCACTTCTGCGCCACACGAAAGAGAGAGTCTCCCGATCTCAGGGTCATCAGTAGTAACGAAGATGGCATCAGAAATCGCTGCCTCCTTTGCTGCAGCAATTGAGCGCGCAACGAGTGGGATGCCCCCCACCTTCTGAAGGTTCTTTCGAGGAATTCCCTTTGACCCACCTCGCGCGGGAATCAGAAAGAATACGTTGGAATCTTTCATGATTTGTGGGGAGGCTACGACACCCGTCGAAGCTTCTTCTTCACTGAAATCTCGGAATCGTACAACACTTTGTTGCCGTCACCCATGGCAAGTTCAACATTTCGAATGTCGCGGACAAGTCGCTCCAGCCCACCGGGCTCAACGCTCGCAGCATGGTCGGTACCCCACATCGCCCGATCGAGCGTGATGTGCCGTTCAACGAAGACCGCTCCGAGTGCAACTGCAGCGATGGTGGTTTGTAGACCGGTTTCGTGGCCGGAGTAGCCAACTGGCACGCCGTAACGCTCACGAAGCGAATGTATTGCCCGCAGATTCAGCTCTTCGGGCTTGCAGGGGTAGGTGGACGTAGCTTGACCGAGGATCAGGTTCGCGCGGTCAAGGAGTGACACTGCATGGTCGATTTCGGCGAGTGTTGACATTCCCGTAGACATGATGACGGGCTTGCCAGTGGCTCGAATTGCTCCAAGCAATTCGTCATCGGTGAGGCAAGCAGACGCAATCTTGAACACCGGTGTGTCAAAGCTCTCGAGAAACTCCACTGACGGAACATCCCAAGGTGATGCGAACCACATGATGTTGTTGGAGCGGCAGTACGTATCAATTTCAGAGAATTCTTCCGCACCAAACTCGATTCGTTCCTTGTACTCCAGATAAGTCATGGTTCCCCATGGAGTCTCCCGGGGGATTGACGCTTGATCGGGGGGTACACAGATGGCGGGAGTTCGCTTCTGGAACTTCACCGCGTTACAACCAGCAGCGACGGCAACATCGATGAGTCGCTTGGCGATAGCAACATCGCCATTGTGATTGATACCGATTTCAGCGATGACAAACACCGGTTTGTCGGCACCAACTGACGTAGAGCCGAGTTGCACCACATTTACTGTGGGCAAATTGGAGGGGCTCACCACGAGTTCCAGATTACTTCGCAGATGTCGGACGCTGGATGTGCAGCAAGTTGTCGGCGACTTCACGAATCGCGCCCCGCCCGCCAGGCTTCACAGTGACGATGTCGGCAACGGCCAGCGCCGACGCATGGGCGTCACTCGGAGCAATGGCAACTCCGACAAAACTCATGCACGCCACGTCGTTGATGTCGTTGCCCATGTATGCCGTGGTATCCGCGGTGGCACCGACACGTGTCATCCACTCGCGCAACACGGGCAACTTGTCGTCACAGCCGTGGACGACTTCGAGCGACAACTTCTTCGCTCGAGCAGCAACAACGGGATTCTTCTCCTTGGAGATGATGATCATGTGGATGCCCGCATCACGTAGCAGACCGATACCCATGCCATCAGAACGGCTACACAACACCGACTCTTCGCCGGTTTGTGACACCAACACGCGGTCGTCGGTGAACACACCATCAAAGTCGAATGCGATTGCAGTGATCTTGGCGAGAGCAGCAGACGACATGCGTTAGTTCAATCCCGAGGTCAGACCATTAAGAAGGGCGAGCAGGGCGAGAGTCAAACCGACGCCAAGGGCAAGGCCACTCACGCCGGCAAGTGCAAGAAGAAAAGTGGCTCGTGATGCAACATTCCGGGGCCGTGAACGCAACCATCTGGCCACTCCTGAATGCTGGGACAACCAAGGAGTGCCAGGAGGCGAGGCCGTGGCGGATTCCGTCCTGTTCACGACGACAAACGTGGAGCCATGATGGCGGTTGTTTGCCGTGGAGTTTCGCACAAGAAAGAGGAGTCCAATGAGTGCCAGCCCGCCCACGATGGCGATTCTGGTCGTAACCTCAGTAACGGTCATGGACGCCACAACCAACAACGACGGCATCACGGCACTTTCCAGCGTACCCCTGCCCCCACCGCCACCCCCGATTTCACGGGCGTCCGCTCGGCGCGTGTGGTGGGCCCTTCCTCTGCTCACAGTGGCGTGGCTGTTGATGCTGGTCATCATCGTTGGATCTCTCACTCGCGTGCGCCTGTGGGAGCTCGCGCCAGGTGCGGCCGAAGCGGTGGCACCACGGATGTCGTTCGGCGACGATGCATTGGCGTTCGCGACGCGATACGAAACGGCTGGCGAAGTCATGTTCGTGACTGCACTTGGAAGCCGTTTGTCCCTGCTTGATGTGATTGCAGCGTGGCGTGATGATGACGTGAGAATCCTCACCTTCGAGGAGCGATTTGGAACCCAAACACCGGCTCAGCAGAGGGAAGGTAATGCCCGTGCGATGGTGTCGTCCAAACAGATTGCCGAGTTCGTGGCATTCACTCGCTTGGGAATCGAGTCGGAATTCGTTTATGGCGATGTCGTGATTGACGAAGTGGTGTGTGAAGACGTGCCAGATCCTTTGAGTGCATGTGAACAGCTCGTGTCAGGTGACATCATCGTCTCGTTTGATGGTCAGCCGACCCCAATCCTCCCTGCACTGATCGAGTTGGTCGTTACCAAGTCACCGGGCGATGTCGTACGAGTAGGAGTACGACGTGAGGGTTCAGACGAAGTGGTGACGCTGAACATCAAGTTGATTGCAGCCCCCGACGACAGTCAACGAACCATCGTGGGGATCATGCCACGCGACACCCGAACCGTGAAGACCCCATTCGAAGTGAGAATCGATACCGATTCCATTGGCGGACCATCGGCAGGATTGGCATTCACGCTTGCACTGATAGACGAGCTGTCGCAAGGATCACTCACCGGCAACGTGAAGGTCGCGGTCACTGGCACCATCGATGGCGATGAGAGCGTCGGTGCGGTTGGTGCGATTCCGCAAAAAGCGGTGGCAGCGCGCGATTCGGGTGCGAAGGTGTTTCTCGTTCCAGCGAGTCAGTCCGCCGAGGACATCGCTCTGGCTCGCCGAATCGGTGGTTCACAGATGCGAGTAGAGACCGTGGGCACATTGCAAGATGCACTGGATGTGTTGCGTGGCATCGGCGGAGACCCGTTGACTGATTCCACGAACCTCGATTAATTCAGGCGTACTCTTGGGAGCATGGCTCTCGACTTCCAGCGACCGGATCCCTCGTCGCCTGCTGCGGTCGCCTCGGCCCAATTTACGATGTCGCGTCGTGGTTATCGCGAGGAGGAAGTGCGTGATTTCCTTCGCCAGGTATCGGTGGAGCTGGCCAGACTCCTCGAGCGTGAACGTTTCTTGGAAAGCGAGTTGAAGGCGTTACAGGCACGTGGTCCGGTGGATGTCGCCGCAATCGACGAAGCAGCCGTCACCGAACTCCTGGGAGCCGAGGCAGCTCGAGTACTCACCTCGGCTCGTGAGGCGGCCCAAGCCATGCGTGATCGCGCAGCAGAATCAGCCGAACAGATCGTCCGCGACGCAACTCGTGAGGCTGCACGGCTCCTCGAGGAATCCACGGTGGAAGCTTCACGACGACGCAGTGATGTCTCCGGAGAGGCCGAACAGGAACTCGAGCTCGCCAAGCAACAGGGGCGGGAGATGATTGCCGAGGTGCGCGCCTATCGCGAACGAGTACTGACAGACCTCGCAAAACGAACGGAAGAAGCTCGACGCGACCTTGAGCGATTGGTGCACGAACGTGAACGATTGCTCGGCGCATTCGAGCGAGCCCGCCATGCTGCAACTGATGTGGTGGGTGACCTGAACGAGTTCGACCAGACATTGCGTGGCACCGGAGTGACTCCACCACTGGTGCCGCCCGATGCGCCACCGCCACCACGTCCTACGCGAGGTAGCGATACTCCGATATTCGATGCCAAGGAGTACGCACATGAGCTAGGTGTGGCACATCGTGATGCGAATGAGGAAGTTGACGAAGTTGATGTCACCGAAGTGGTTGTCACTGAAGCGGTTGTCACTGAAGGTGCCGGTTCACCGGCGGTTGACACGCCGTCATCGGCTGAGACTCCACTGGAACACGAAGCCCCATCGGTATCCGACGTGTCTCAGGAGGCTGGCACACCTCGGGAAACCGGGACACCACCGACTCATGACAACCCCGAACACATCGCCGAAGTGGTGAACATTTTTGATCGTCAGCGCAAACGTGAAAGCTCGCGATCCGCACCAGCAAATGACGCACCTGAGCATCCGGTGTTTGAGCGTGTCCAGGCACAGCCCGAGGACGAACCTCAACCGCCGATAACGAATCGCCTCGATGAAATCTTTGCCCGCTTGCGAACCAGCAGTACCGATCGGGTGGCGAAGGCGGTAGTGAACGATCTCGTGGACTCTGACAACGAACCCGATGAGCCCGCGCCGGAATCTTCGTCGCCAAAGATCAAACCACCAGCGGTGAGACCACCTGGCATAGACGAATCAGTGTTTCGTCGTCGCGATGAGGTAGTAACACCCGCAGTTGAGGCAATGACGCGAGCACTGAAGCGTCAACTCGTGGACGATGAAAATGCGGTACTCGTCCATGTGCGCGCGAAGCGAACCAATCTCACACTCGATGCAATGTTCGCCTCGGTTGTTGAACATACTCAGCGTTATGAACGAGCCGTTCACGAGGCAGCAATAGGCGTAGCCGTTGATGCAGCACGTTCACTCTCAGATTCACGGCGAGCCGATTTGCGTTCCACCATCGCACGAGGTGGTGTTGTGGAGGCAATCTCCGAGATGTTGTCGAATGATTTGCTCCGTCCGCTTCACGAGCGAATCGCTGCGGCGATTGATGCAGCATCCGGAGACCGTGATGCACTCGCCGCTGTATTGCGTTCACTCTTTCAGGAGTGGAAGTCGCAACGACTTTCGCTCGTAATAGCCGATATCGCACACTTCACGTATGCACGTGGACTGTTCCTTGGCTGTGATGGATCTACCGCGGTGTGCTGGGCAGTTGATCCGAATGGTCCCGCATGTGCCGACGCCGAGGACAATGCACTTGCAGGCGCAACTCCTCACGGCGAAAAGTTCCCGACAGGGCATCAACATCCACTGGCACATGCCGGATGTCGCTGTCTTGTTGTTCCCCTCGACAAGTAGCCTTCGGCGCTATGCGCATCCCTGGAGATCTTCCTCGTCGTCCCGTTTTCCCGAGTGGAGGTTTCGGATTCCGACGTCCTCGTCGAAGTCGCATCGTCCTTTCGGTGGTGATGTTTGCAGTGGTTGCGGTGTTCGTTTCAGCGCGAAGCGTTGCTGGGTTCTACATCGATGTGCTCTGGCATCAGTCACTGGGTCGAACGGATGTGTTCTGGGGAATTCTGTTGTCTCGATTCGGTTTGGCGGGGGTCTTCACGTTGGTGGCCGCGCTGATCTTGATTTTGAACATGTGGGTGGCTGATCGCCTACGGCCCGATTTGGTTCCCACCACCCCGCAAGAGCGGGCGCTTGCCGGGTACCGCGAACTTGCGGTGAAACGTGCCTGGATTTTCCGAATCATGGTGAGTGCGATTCTGGGCTTCTTGATCGGATCGCCTGCAGCTGCCCAGTGGCAGGACTGGACGCTCTTTAGGAACGCCACCAACTTCGATGTGAAGGATCCATTGTTCAATCAGGATGTCAGCTTTTATGTGATGCGGTTGCCCTTCATCGAATTCGTGGTCGACTGGGCGTTTGCTGCTCTGGTGCTCATCACGTTGGTGACTGCAGGCGTACACGCTCTGAATGGCGGTATTCGCTTGCAGATTCAAGGTCGCAAAGTGACACCACTTGCGAAGGTTCACCTCAGCGTGTTGTTCGCGGTGCTGTCGGTAGTACGAGCCGCTGATTACTGGTTCTCGCGTTACAACCTCACACGATCGACACGTGGCGTCGTTCAAGGCGCCACGTACACCGACGTCAACGCACAACTTCCTGCGACACAGTTGATGATTCTGGTGTCGCTGGCGGTCGCCGTGTTGTTCTTGGCAAACTTCCGTCAACGTGGTTGGCGTCTTCCGATATTGGCGACCGTCCTGTGGATCGTCATCGCTGTAACTGCAGGAGGCGTGTATCCGGCAGTGGTTCAGCGATTCATCGTTCAGCCAAACGTGAGCACGCGGGAGCTTCCGTTCATCGACCGCAACATCGAGGCAACCAAAACTGCCATGGCACTGGGTGGCATCACGCGCGAGACCCTCGATCTCCGGCCGCTCACTGCAACGAAACTCAACGAGGATCCCGCTCCACTTCGTAACGTTCGACAGTTGGATCCACTACAGATGCGCGATCGCTTCATTCTCGACGAGGGCCAAACATCGTTCTACGCAGTACGCGACCTCGATGTGGATCGATACGAAATTGATGGACGCCCACAACAAGTGCTGGTTGCCGCACGAGAACTGAACTCTGAAGGCATCCCCAACCGCACCTGGGTTTCCCGACACCTCTTGTACACGCATGGCTGCGGTGTGATTGCCGCACCGGCAAGTCGTACGACGGTCGACGGGCGACCCGTGTACGTGGACCTTGGGGTCTCTCGCCCCGAGTTGTACTTCGGTGAAGGCATCGACTCTTATGCGCTCGTGAATACCGAACAAGTGGAGCAGCCGTGTGTCGGTTCAACGTCCACTGAATCGACCACGGGTGGTGTGCAGTTGTCTTCCGCATTGCGTCGCGCTGCCTACGCGATCCAGTACAGCGAGTACAACTTGTTTGGCTCTGGTTTGGTAAATTCGCAGTCTCGAATCATCCATGACAGAAACGTGACAGCTCGCGTCGAGCGGCTGGCGCCATTCCTGCGCTATGACGCGGATCCCTACCCGGTGGTGGTGAATGGCACGGTGCAGTGGGTGTTGGATGCCTACACCATCAGCGACCGGTATCCCTACGCGCAGCAGGCAAACATCGACCAATTGTCGCCAGGTGGTGGCCTCAATACATCGTTCAACTACGTGCGCAACAGTGTCAAGGCAGTAGTGGATGCATTCACCGGTGATGTCACCTTCTATATCGTCGATGCGAACGACCCCATTGTCGCCTCATGGTCGAAGGCCTTTCCAGAGCTGTTTACGGATGTGAGCGAAGCCCCGGAAGAACTCACCAACCACTTCCGTTATCCCGAGGATCTCTTCCGAGTTCAAACCAACGTGTACGGCCGATACCAGTTCGATGACGCCACGTTGTTCTTCAATCGGGATGCCGCATGGAGTGTTGCTCAGGCTCCAGCATCTGAACCCGAGTCAGTCACCGGCGTAGTTGGCGGAGTGGGTATTGGAGCGACAGAAGGCATTGATGTGCGTGACGCCAGCGTGCTTCGCTTCGAGCCGTACTACACGATGTTCCACGGGGGTGATGGACTCGGTACACCAACGTTCTCCATGCTGCGACCGTTCGTGCCATTCTCTGCCGACAATGCTCGCAAAGAACTCCGTGCACTCATGGTGGTATCGAGTGATCCCAAATCGTACGGAAGGATTCAGGTGTTCGAACTGCCCGAGCCACTACCGGAGGGACCCGCAACAGTGGCCGCAGAGTTCGGCAGCGATCCAGTGATTGCGCAGCAGATTACGTTGCTCGACCAACGTGGATCGCGTGTGATCTTCGGCGACCTGCAGGTAGTTCCCGTGCAACAAGGACTCATGTACGTGCGGCCGTTGTTCGTTCGACCGGATGATCCGTCAGCCAAGCAGATCTTCGTACGTAAGTTCTTGGTGTCTTACGACAATCGCGTAGTGATGACCGACAACCTCACGGAGGGCGTCGCACGTCTCTTCCCGGGATTCACTACCGATCTTGGTGAACGCATCAATGACGGTTCGAGTGCGCCTGCCGATCCAACGCCCGATGCATCGAGTGGAACCACCACTACGACAACCGTTCCAAGCGAGGACACATCGGCATTCACCCCTGGTGAGTTGTTGATTCGTGCAGAACAGTTGTTCGATGAGGCGAACCTTGCCCTCGCAGAGACTCCTCCCAATTTTGCGCTGTACCAATCCAAGTTGGCACAGGCCAGAGAGCTCCTCAGACTTGCGATTACACAAGTCGGGAGTTAGCCGCGCGTTCTCCGCAACAACTCGGCTAGTTCTGCGAGATCCTGTCGCAACGTGATTGCATAACGCGCCTGTTCGCTGGCGATTCGTACTTGGTTGCTACGCAGGTCGGCAACGGCCTGAGCGCTTGCGGCGTCGGCACTCTGTGCGAGTTGCTCGAGTTCCGAGTTGAGTTCGTGGAGTTGATTGGTGATTTCGGTGGTCATCTGAGTTACCCGTGCATCCGCGTTGCCCAGACGCTCTTCGAATGCTCGAATTTGTGAGCGGATTGCTTCGATGTCGCGGGTTCGTTGCGCGATGTCGCTTCGCAGGACTTCAATCTGGCCGTGCATCGTTTGCAGTGACACCTCAAACGTTTTCCATTTCTTGCCGAACATCAGATTCCCTCGCCGCGAGGGTGGACCCCGCAGTGACGGTAGGATGACCAGACCCGACGCGGGGTAGAGCAGTCCGGTAGCTCGTCAGGCTCATAACCTGAAGGTCGCAGGTTCAAATCCTGCCCCCG